>Ga0187871_10000140_pt1 | contig 65939 bp, 50 predicted proteins | sample June2016WEW_16_1_FD_132988 | JGI IMG/M metagenome (GOLD analysis project Ga0187871, IMG submission 132988) | Peatland microbial communities from SPRUCE experiment site at the Marcell Experimental Forest, Minnesota, USA - June2016WEW_16_10 | ecosystem: Environmental > Terrestrial > Soil >...
AATGGCCAACGAAACAGCTACGCCCAGCTTTCGATTCATTCTGGATGCGAGTATTATAGCTCAGCCGGTTTGGAGGGCGGCCAATCGTGGCCGCAGCCGCCTTTCAGGCGGCCTGAGCCGGCTGAAAGCCGGCTCAACACAGGCTGAAGCCTGTGCTACCAGCGGGCCTGCGAGGCCCGCGCAGGCTGCGAGCCTGCCCCACGCGGCGGACAAAATGTAGAAACTCCAGAGCCGCCTTTCAGGCGGCCAACCCGGCTGAGCCCACCCCACGGTTTGCGTCAAGGCAAGTGTACCAAACCTTTCTTGACAGCCCACAGAATCAGGTCCGTGGTCCGGTGGATACCCAACTCAGCCATTACATTAGCACGGTGCACCGCCACTGTATTCTCGCTCACCAGGAGCAGTGCCGCGATGTCTTTGTTCGACTTGCCCTGGGCGGCCAATTCCAGAATCTGTTTTTCGCGGGGCGTGAGGCGGTCATACTGGGGATCGGGTGCGCGCGTGGGGCATAGCACGCCCGGGCCGATCACCTGCCGGCCTGCCGCAAGGGCTTTCACCGCGCCGGCCAAGTCCACTTCCAGGGCATCTTTCAACATATACCCGCGGGCGCCCGCGTCCAGCGCGTTGCGCACGTAGTTCTCCTCCGAGTACATGCTCAGGATCAGCACCGCAATATCCGGTTCGTGCTTCAGTATTTCGCGCGTGGCCTGCACGCCGTCAAGACCGGGCATTGCCATGTCCATCACAATCACCTGCGGGTGCAGTTGCCGCGCTAGCCGGATGGCCTCCTGGCCGTTGGCCGCTTCGTCCACTACGCGGATTTCCGGATCGTCTTCCAGGATGCGCCGGAAGCCTCTGCGCACTAAGCCGTGATCGTCCACCAGCAGAACGGAAATTTCGCTCATCAACGAGATTGATTCAACCTAACCGCCACGGGCGCCACAGCACAATAATCGAAAACAACTATGTCCGAACCTCGGCCCCCGGTTGCACCCTAATAGTTATTGAGTATTGACGCTCCTTAACTCGCGTGTAATAATTCGACAAAGTCTGTTCGTGCAGTCCGGCTTGGGCTGCCCGTTCCTTGAGAGGGAGGAAAAGTGTAATGGCTGCATCCAGTTCGAGCATGGATTTCACATCGGCCGTCGGCCCAAGTTTCTACGAAAAACTCAATTCCCAGTGGCACGAGCGCGCGCTTTGGATCTTCATGGCCGTAGTGCTGGCGCACTGGGGCGAACACCTGGCGCAGGCAACGCAAATCTATCTGATGGGATGGTCGCGGCCGCAGGCGAACGGCATCGTAGGCTTGTGGTATCCCTGGCTGATTAAATCGGAAGTGCTGCACTACGCTTATGCACTGGTCATGCTGGTGGGAATCTGGGTGCTGCGGAAAGGCTTCACGGGTACCGCCCGCACGTGGTGGACGGTGGCCCTTGTGATCCAATTCTGGCACCATATCGAACATCTGCTGCTGATTACGCAAGCCACCATGCACCATAATTTTTGGGGAAAACCGGTTCCGTTCAGTGTATTGCAGTTGGTGGTTCCGCGGGTCGAGCTGCACTTGTTCTACAACACGATCGTGTTCGTTCCCATGGTGATCGGGATGTATTATCACATGTTCCCGCCGGCCGGAGAACGGGCGGCGGTATGCACCTGCGCGTGGAAGCCGCGTACGGCGGAGGCCAGCGCGTACTAATTGGCCGGCTGCGCTCGATGGGCAATCGCCGCGCTAGGTTGCGCCGCCCTGTGGTATGCGGCAGGCTGCCGGAAACCAACCGAAACGTCGCCGTCCGTCGCGATCGCGCCTGAAATCGCGCCTTGGCCCGCGCGGGTGGGCGCCGCAACTGTTACCCTTAGAATTTCGGACGCCGGGGGCCATGCCGTCAGCGGGGCGCGCGTCACCCTGGAGGCGGACATGTCCCATGCGGGGATGCGTCCGGAGTTCGGCGAGGCGCGGGAAACCGCCGCCGGACGCTACCAGGGCCGCTTGGCTTTCACCATGGCGGGCGATTGGGTAGTCCTCATGCACGTCACGCTGGCTGGTGGCCGGAAACTAGAACGCCAAATGGATGTGAAGGGTGTCCGCTGAATCGCCCGCATTCGACCTGCTGAAGGTCCCCTGGATCGGCCGTTTCTTGGGCTGGAGGCACGCCCGCACCTTCCTGCAGATTCCGCCGCTGATCGTGGGCATCGCCATGATCGCGCATGGATTGTTCGGGCCCACGCTGGCGCCCAAGAATCTGGCTACCACCGTGAGTTGGGTGCATTTCCGCGGCGCGCTGGTGCTGGTGCTGCTGTGCGCCGGCAACCTTTTCTGCATGGCCTGCCCATTCATGCTGGTCCGCCAGTGGGCGCGGCGCTGGTTTCATCCGCGGCGCACATGGCCCCGCAACCTGCGCAACAAGTGGCTCTCCGCGGTCCTGTTCGCGCTGATCCTGTTTATCTACGAACTGTTCGATCTCTGGTCTTCGCCGTGGTGGACCGCGTGGCTGATCGTGGCGTACTTTGCAGGGGTCCTGGTCGTCGACGGGTTCTTTAAGCACGCCGCGTTCTGTAAATTCGTTTGTCCCATCGGGCAGTTTAACTTTGTGGCATCCACGCTCTCGCCGCTCGAAGTGAAGGTCCGCGACCAGGACGTGTGCGTTCCCTGCCAAACGAAAGACTGTATCCGCGGCCGGCGCGACCGGACGGGGCTGGTGACGATCCAGCGCGGTTGCGAACTGGCGTTGTTTCAGCCCAGCAAGGCCGGAAACATGGATTGCACCTTCTGTTTGGAATGCGTGCAGGCCTGCCCGCACGATAACGTAGGCATCCTGAGCCGCCCTCCCGCCAGCGAACTCATGGAAGATCCCCGGCGCTCCGGAATCGGGTTTTTCTCACGGCGCAAGGACATCGCGGCGCTGACGTTGGTGTTCACCTTTGGCGCGCTATTGAACGCATTCGGCATGGTCAGCCCGGTCTATGCATTGGAAAGCTGGCTGGGACGCGTGTTGCACGTCAACCGCGAAGCCCCGGTATTGGGCCTGATCTTCGTTTTCTCGCTCGTGGTGGAACCCGTGGTCATGCTCGGCCTCGCGGCGTGGCTCATGCGGGTTTGGGCGGGCAGCCGGCGGCCTGTGCTGCCGTCGATCGTGCGCTATGCTTACGGTCTGGTTCCGTTGGGTTTCGGCATGTGGCTGGCGCATTACAGCTTTCATTTCTTGACCGGGATCTTGACCTTGATCCCCGTCACCCAGAGCGCCGTAGCCAGTCTGGGCCGCCCTTTCCTGGGTGAGCCGCTCTGGACCTTGAGCGGCATACCCACCCGTTTCGTACAGCCCCTGGAACTGGGATTCCTAGTGCTGGGGCTGGCCGGATCGCTGCTGGTAACTCACCATTTGTCGCAGGAAGAAGACACCGCTCACAAGGTGCGCGCCTTCATCCCGTGGGCTGCCGTCTGCCTGCTGCTGTGGGTCGCGGCGGTGTGGCTGATTTTTCAGCCGATGGAGATGCGCGCGACCTTCATGGGCTGACTCCGGCGAGACTCCGCACGCTCGTTATCGACCCTAATAGATCTCAGTTATTTACTTCGCACGTTCGATCTGTGACATCACGGGCAACGTCGCCGGCTTCAACTCAGATCCCGATGCCCCGGGAAGCGCGGCGTACTATGCCGATCCACAGGCATTCAACTCGCGCGATCACCATCGGAAAACGCGCTCTCCCAGCATTTATGAACGCTACCTTTGGGTCAAACGAAGCTTCATGGCGGTGAATATGAACGGGTGGTTCGGCGATGGCAACGGTTACACGGGAAACCTGGACTTGCGGCCGGAGGTCGCGCACACGTTGAGCGCCACGGCGGGCTGGCACGATACCGCCAAGAAAGGCTCGGAATTGAAGGTCACTCCCTATCTCACCAGGGTTCGGAATTACATCGATGTGGAGCGCTGTCCGGCGATCGCCGATGGAAGCGACGGCTGCACGGCTGCCAACCTGACTGCCACGTACGGCTTCGTTACAGTGCAGTTTGCCAACTATGCGGCCCGGCTGTATGGAGTCGATGGACTGGAACGCGCGCCACTGGGAGGTTACACCAAGGTGGGCGGCTTTGCGCTAAGTGGTGTCATGGGTTACGTGCGAGGCAAGAATCTCGACACCGGAGACAACCTTTACCACATGATGCCGGTCCACGGAGACCTGGCTCTGGAGCACCACCGGGGAGAGTGGTCCAGCGCCCTTGACTTCCAGGCGGTCGACGCCAAGACGGACGTGCAGGCCGTCCGAAACGAGCTGCCCACGCCCGGCTACGCGCTGCTCAATCTGCGCAGCGGCTACCGCTGGAAGCTGGTCCAGAGCGCTGGGTTGCGGCTGGATGCGGGCTTCCGGAATCTGACCAACAGAAGGTATGATCCGCCGCTCGGCGGCCGGTATTGGGCCGTCCCGGCGGGGAGTTCATCGGTGCCAGGCATGGGCCGTTCGTTCTATACCGGTTTGACCTTCGAATTCTGAGCCTGGCCGGCGGACTTGAACAGAATCGGACTGGTGCTCAACGCCACTTTTATGATCGCCGCATACTACAAAAGCATTATGGACGGAGTATTCGCATAGTGAGAGAATTGACCTGCAGAGTCGAAATCTGCGGAGAGAGAGAAGTTTAGCGATGCCAGACCAAGACGTTCTTGCAAACCAGAAAGTAATTTTGGACAACCAGAAGACCATCCTCGCCAACCAAGGCGCCATCCGGGAGAACCAGGAGGTCATCAAGAAGAATCAGCACGCGCTGGATCAAATCCAGAAGAACCAGGAAACGATCTTAAAGAATCAAGAGAAGATCCTCGCCCTCGTTCAGAAATAGCCCGCACGGCAGGGGTCGAGGAGCCGCGAGCAAGCGCGGATTCGTTTGATTTAACATAATCCGATGGTAACCTCGGCCTTCGTGCCTGAATCTTTCCGGCGAGCGGAACCTCCAGGACTGCTACCCCTTATGAAAACACGGAAGTTCGTTCTGTCGGTTAGTCTTCCGCTAGCGGTAGTGGCGGCTCTCCTCGCCATCTGGACTGCGGTCTGGATGAGCGGCGTGTTCCACGCAAGCGCGTTGCCGGCGCCGCTCGATGTCGTTCGAGGATTTGGAGAAGAAATCCGAAACGGCCGGCTAATCACCGACCTGGTGACTTCGGTTTTTCGCGTGACCGCGGGATTTCTGCTGGCGGTCCTCACCGGTGTGCCTACCGGTCTGTGGATGGGGCAAAAAACCTGGGCGCGGAGCGCTTTCCTTCCGATCGTTAATTTCTTCCGCAATCTGTCCCCGCTTGCCTGGATCCCGTTTGCCATCCTCTGGTTCGGCGTGGGAGATGCGCCTGCGATATTCCTGATCTTCCTGTCGGTGTTTTTCCCCTTGGTGCTCGCGACGATGGCCGCCGCGGCGAACGTCCCGGCCGTCTACGCGCGTGTGGCGCACGATTACGGCCTGAGCGATTCCGAAAGACTGATCCGCGTCACTCTGCCCGCGATCATGCCCCAGGTCATCACCGCGTTGCGCGTGGCCGCCGGGGTTGCGTGGCTGGTCGTGGTTGCCGCGGAAATGATCGCCGGCCGGGACGGGCTGGGCTTCGCGGTCATGGATTCCCGCAACGGCCTGCGCACCGATCTCCTGGTGGTGGCAATGATCGTCATCGGGCTCGTCGGCGTCGCCATCGATCGCGTTCTGGTCCAGCTCACAAAGATCCCCAGCGTGCGGTGGGGTTACGAACGGTGATCCAGGAGCGGTATCGGCTTCAGGGTGTTTCCCGCTCTTTTGGCCCTCTGGAAGTCCTCCACGATCTTTCTCTTGAAATCCTGCATGGCGAGTTTGTCGCCATCGTCGGCCCATCCGGCTGCGGCAAGACGACTCTGCTGAATCTGCTTTCGGGGTTTGACAAGCCAACTTCGGGAACCGTCGTTCGGCGGGGCGAGGTCCGCATGATCTATCAGCAGGACGGTCTATTGCCCTGGCAGACCGTGGCCCAGAACGTCGCGCTGGGTCTACGGCATGTGAAAAGCGGGGCGACGCGCACGCGGCAGGTCCGGGAGTTGCTTCGGCTGATCCGGCTGGAGGCTTTCGAACACCATTATCCCCACCAGCTTTCCGGCGGCATGCGGCAACTTGTGGAACTGGCCCGCGCCCTCGCCGGCGACTCGGACATCCTCCTTATGGATGAGCCGTTCTCTTCGCTGGATTACCTGACCCGCCTGCGCATGCGGGAGGAATTGGCGCGTATTCTGGCGGAGCGGCCGCGTACCGTAGTTCTCGTCACCCACGATATCGAGGAGGCCGCCCAACTCGCCGATCGCGTAATCGTTCTATCGGAGTGTCCAGGCCAGATCCGATATCAGTTGAACATCCCGGCGCCCCGGCCGCGCAATCCGACACAGCCGGATGTAGTGCGAGCCATGCATCTGATTCTGACGAAACTCAACATTGAGCATGATGCCGGCGAGTATGCCGACGCTCGATAAAGCGAAAAGGAGTATACCAAAATGCTTCGTTCTTCAACCGCACGATGGATTGTTGGGCTGATTGTTTTCATCGCCGTCATTGGCGTAGTTCGCTATAAGCCGTGGGTGCGCGCCAATCGGCCCGCGGACGCCACGCACACGGCGGGCGGCCGGGAATTGCTCCAGGTTGGATTCCTGCCTGTGACTTGTCACCTGACGTGCCCGGTGACCGATTTTGCGACGAAGACGAGTAAATCGACTCGTTTTGAATCGCAGCGTTTCACGGACTTCCCGACCGTGGTCGAATCCATCAAGGCGGGGCGCCTGCAGGCGAGCTTCATGATCGCTCCGCTTGCCATGAAACTGCGGGAGCAAGGCGTCCCGGTTAAGATTCTGTATCTGGGCCATCGCGATGGGTCGGAGGTCATGGTGCGCAAAGATCTCCCTGTGACGACTCTCCGCGACCTGCGCGGCAAGACGTTTGCGATCCCAAGCAAGTACAGCAACCAGAACCTTGTGATACACAAACTGATGCACGACCAGGGAGTGAAGCCCGAGGAGATCAAATTCGTCGAAATGCCGCCGCCGGATATGCCTGGGGCTCTCGCCGCCAAAGCGATCGATGCGTACTTCGTTGGTGAGCCGTTCGCGGCAAAAGCCGAACTGGATGGCAGCGGGCGCGTTCTCTACTATGCCAAGGACATTTGGCCGCACTTCATCTCCTGCGTGCTGGTGGTCCACGAGAAGTTGATCAAAGAGCGGCCGGCGGTGGTGAGAGATTTGGTGCGCGGTATCGCCGAGAGTGGAGAGTGGGCCGAAACGCATCGGCTGGACGCCGCCAAGGTGGTTTCGCCGTACTTCCGGCAAGATGAAAAGGTCGTTCGTTTCGTGCTCACGGAGCCGCCGGATCGAGTCAGTTACCGCATGCTGAATCCCAGCGACGCGGAGATGGAGAAGATCCGGGATATGGGGATCGAGGCCGGAATTCTGACGGTTCGGACGCCCATGAACGAGTTGCTCGATCGATCGTTCATTCCGTCCGACATCAAAGCGGCCGATATCGATATGAGTTCCGCCGGCCAGAGCAATTAAAGTACGCTATGCTGGTGGGCTGGTTCCGCTAGGTTCGGAGATGCGCGTTACTTTCACTCGAATCTGGCTGCTCCTGGCGATGGCTTTTCCGGCCGCCGCGCACAACGGACCTCCCTTTCCCATTATCACGGACCGGAGCGTGGGTCCATGTGTCATCTCCCTCTGGACCCATCCCGATGTCGGGATCGGAACGTTTTGGATCATGGTAGACCCGCCGCCGGGCGGCGCCATTCCGAAGCACCTGCGATTCGAAATTGGCGTCCAACCGGTAAGCGGCCGTCTCCCGGAAAAACGCTATGCGGCCCGGCCCGACAACCAACGCGGACAGGTGCAATACTACGTGGAGGCGCCCTTCGACGCGCAGGAGGTCTGGCGCGTGCGTCTGCTGCTCGACAGCTCCGCGGGACACGCGGAGACTGGGGCGACGGTGGAGGTCACGCCTCCCGGACTGGGACGGTGGGACCTTCTGTGGTACGCCTCACCCTTCGCCGCCGTGGCATTCCTGTGGTTTCGGGCGTTGGTGCGGAAGAGAAAGCGTACCGCCCACTCCACCACAGGCCCTGCTCGGTAGCGCGTCGGCGAGTTTCGTTAGCCTCCGGAGATTGGCCTTTGGTGGGGCGGCGCCATGCGCCGCCAACGCGGGGCTTTCAGCCCCGCCAGCGCGAGCTTCGCTGGCCACGCGAGCTTCGCTCGCCGAAGAGCGGGCCTGCGAGGCCCGCGCAGGCTGCGAGCCTGCCCCACTAATAGGTTCATGGTATTGTGCAAAACGGTCCGTTGCGGCTATGCTCACCTAAGATACCGGCGTGATTGCGAATCGGAAACCGATCGTTGAGAACCAGGAGAAGATCCTGGCCAACCGGGAGATCGTTAAACAGAACCAGGCTATCCTGGATACCATCGTGAAGAATCAGGAGCGCATTCCGGCCTTTTTGCAGAAGTAGATGACGCCAAGCAATTCACTGCGGCAGATCTTGCCGATCGTCTTTCTCGCGGCGCAACTGGCGTTTCCGCTGGTGTACAAACGCATGGAAGCGCGCGGCAAGGCTGCGGTGGCCGGCGACCCATCCACCGCGCTCGCCCGCTACGGCTTTCGCTTCCAGGAATCCGCCAAAGCCGCCGGGATCGATTTCACGCACGCCGCGGCGACTTTCGATCCCAAGCTGCGGCACATCATGCCGCAGGTGGCGTCCATGGGGGCGGCCGTATCGATTGTGGATTTCGACCGCGATGGCTGGCCGGATATCTACGTTACCAACAGCGCCGAAGGCAGCCGGAACGCGCTCTACCGGAATTTAGGCGACGGCACCTTCCGCGATGTAGCCGCGGACGTCGGTCTCGCCGACGTCAACCTGCCGGGAACGGGCGTCTCCACGGGCGCGGTATGGGGCGATTACGATAACGATGGCTTCGAAGATGTCCTCATCTATAAGTGGGGCAAGCCGGAACTTTTTCATAACGACGGCGGAAAGCACTTCACGCGCGTGACCGAACAAGCCGGGCTGCCGCCCTGGGTGAACGCGAACTCCGCCGTCTGGTTCGATTACGATCATGACGGAAAGCTCGACCTGTTCTTAGCCGGCTACTATCCCGAAGACGTGGACCTATGGCATCTGAAGAACACCAGGATCATGCCGGAGAGCTTCGAATATGCGCGGAACGGCGGGCGGAAGTATCTGTTCCATAATCTGGGCGGCGGACGTTTTGAGGAAGTCTCGGCGCGGATGGGCATCGACTCGCGCCGTTGGGCTCTGGCGGCCGTTGCCGCCGATTTGCGCGGCACCGGGTATCCCGATCTGTTCGTGGCCAACGATTACGGCGTCTCCGAAGTCTACTTCAACGAAGGCGGCAAGCGGTTTCGCGAAGCCGGCAAGGAAACGGGTATCGGCGCCGCACCCAAGAGCGGGATGAACGCGGCCGTTGGAGACGTGCTGAATCAGGGCCGATTTGGCATCTACGTCTCGAACATTTCCGAGGAAGGCGTATTGGTGCAAGGCAACAACCTGTGGATGCCGCGGACGGGCACATCCGGCGCGAACATCCGTTACGACAACATGGCCACCGCCATGGGCGTCGACCTGGGCGGCTGGAGCTTCGGTGCGCAGTTCGGCGATCTGAACAACGACGGCTTCCTGGATCTGTACGCAGTGAACGGTAACGTATCGCTCGACCGGAATCGCAGCTATTGGTATGACTATTCCAAGGTTGCGGGCGGCAATCGAGCCATTATTTCGGATGCCGCCAACTGGCCGCCGCTGGATGGCCGCAGCCTGTCGGGTTACCAGCAGAAGCGCGTCTGGATCAACGACGGCGCGGGCCAGTTTAAAGAGGTCGCTCAGTTTGTCGGCGTGACCGACGTTTACGATGGCCGCTCCATCGCATTGGCCGATTTTCGGAACCGTGGCGTGCTGGATGCGGTGGTGGCGAATGAAAGAGGGCCGCTGCTGCTATACCTGAATACAGTGTCGCCGGATAACCGCTGGATCGAGTTGGAATTGGAAGGCCGCCAGAGCAACCGCAGCGCGATCGGCGCGCAGGTGAAGGTGATCTGGAACGGCCAGCAGCAGGTGCAGGAAGTCTCCGGCGGCAGCGGCTTTTGCGCGCAGAACCAGCGGCGGCTGCACTTCGGATTGGGCAAGACAACCGGCATCGATAAGGTCGAGATCCGCTGGCCGTCGGGCAAGACCCAGACCATCGCCGCGCCGTTGCTGAATCAAATGCATAAAGCGGTGGAGCCGTCATGAGCGCCGGATTCGCCACCGCGGCGCAGCCCAAGCCCAAGTCCGCGCTGGGGCGTTTTTTCAGCGCTGAGAATCGCTATCTCTCGCCGCTCTTCATCACCTTGATCCTGCTGGTGGGCAATCTGTCGTTCGGCCTGCTGGAGAGCTTTTCGCGCACCTTGCTGGCGATCGGCACGGCGCTGGTCCTGGAGGTTGTGTTAGGCCGCTGGTTCTGGGGCAGGATTCCGAATCTCGCCAGCGCTTACATTACGGGCATCAGCGTGGGCATTTTGCTCCGCTCGCCGGAATACTGGCCCTATGCCCTCTGCAGCGCCATAGCGATTACTTCCAAGTACGCCCTTCGCGTGCGCGGCCGCCACATCTGGAATCCGTCCAACTTCGCGATTTGCGCCATGCTGGTGCTTGCGCCGGAGTTTGTGGCGGCGCTCAGCATTCAATGGGGGAACACGGTCTGGCCGATGGTGGTTATTTGGGTGCTCGGAGCGTTTATCGTATACCGCGTCCAGCGCTTCCATATCACGGCGGCATATGTGGTCTCGTTTGTGGCGCTGGCGCTGCTGCGCACGCTGGTCACCGGGCACGCGTTCCTGGCGGAAGTGGCACCCATCACGGGCCCCATGTACCAGCTTTTCATCTTCTTTATGATCACCGATCCCAAGACCACGGTGACGCCGAAGCGGGCACAGGTTCTGGTGGCCATCCTGGTGGCGGTGGCGGAACTGATCCTGCGTTTGGCGCACGTGGTGAATGCGCCATTTTTCGCTTTGACGATCGTGGGGCCGGCGGCCATGCTCGTGGAAATCCTGCGGCCCAAGCCGCCGTCGCTCTACCGTCCTGCCTGAGAGGTTTGTCGGCTTCGTGGCGCAGGCCCGTGGCCTGCCGGCGGCCTCTCAGGCCGCCAGCGCGCGTCTTTTTCATGCCCCGCCGCTTTACACTTCACCGGCGATCGCCGGCAGCGCCTTGAGGTTGTCCGATATGGTGGCGCGCTCGAAATCGCGCCTCACTGCTTCGACCGTTTCGTCATCGCCGCGCGGCAGCGCATGGCGCTGCCCTACGAGGCCGGTCTGGGAATCGAACCCAGCAGCAACGCCCCAACGGCATGCCCAACGGGTTTGCAGCCCGCGAGGAGCCCAGCTCCTTATACCGGCCGGATTTGCAGATTACAGCGCCAGACGCAGATAGATTGCGCCGGGGGTTGCGTCCGGCGCATACGGACCGGTCTGCTCGAAACCCAATCGCGCGTACATGGCCAGCGCGCGCTGCATTACCGGCATCGTATCGCCCATCATTTCGCGATAGCCGGCAGCGCGCGCTTCGCCAATCACCCACAGGAGCAGCGCCAGGCCGGCGCCCCGGCCGCGAAACCGCGGCCGCACATAGAGCCGCTTGGCTTCCGCGCGCGAGGCATCCAGAGGGCGAAGCGCGATGCAGCCCGCGGGCTCGCCGCTGTCGAGCGCCAGGGCCAAACGGCCGGCCGGCGGCGCGTAATAGCCGGGCAGTCCGGCCACTTCCGCCGCGAAATTCTGAAAGCAGGGCGTGAAGCCGAAAGATTGCCAGTACTCCTCGAAGAGCTGCCGCACGGTCGCCAACTGTTCCGGCGCGGTGGCGGAGACAATCTGCATAGAACCATGGAAGCACAGATAAACACAGATGCACACGGATTGAACCTGTTCTTATCTGTGTATATCTGTGTCCATCTGTGGTTCCGTCCCTTGCTCAGTGCGTCATGGAGTAGACCACGTAGTTGACCCCGATGCGAATGCCTAGCGCCGAATACTTCTCGGGATAATGCGGGTCGTCCGCCCACTCCCATGAGTCTCCAATATCGGAGTTGTACGAGATTGCCACCATCACGCGGTTGCGATCGTCGTAGATTCCCTGCCAGTGCGCGGTCCCGCCGCCCAGCTCGGGGTTTCGGTTCGTGGTGCCGCGTGCCAGCGCCCACTCGCCCGCTATCTGGTAGCGATCGTCCAGATCGTAGATCGTATGGAAGATCGCATCGCCGTTGTCGATTTCCACGATCTGCCGGTCGGGAAACACGCGCCGCATGCTCTCGTTGAAACGGTCCCATTCCTCGGAGCCCCAGAAATCGTCGAGCATCAGGAATCCGCCGCGCAGCAGATACTCGCGCAGTTTCGCGGCTTGCGCATCGGTCAGCTTCCAATCGCCCATCTCGCCCGCGCATAGCCAAGGCCAATTGTACACGTCGTCTCCGTCATCCAGGTTGACCGGCTGTTCCACGGAGCGCGCCGAAATGCGGGTCAGGCGCCGGATGGCCTGCGCAAAGTGGCGGTCCGCCCGCGGATAATCCTGCGTCCAGCTTGTGCCCCCTTGCCGCCAATCGACAACGCCGCCGAAGCGGCGCGCCCAACGCCCGAAACGCGCATTGGGGTGCGGCGGGTACATGAGCCGCGCGAAGATCCATTCGGCGTTTTGCTGCCAGTCGTCGGGCAGGGATACGTCGTCGTATGGCTCCAGGCTGGGGTAGACGCGGAAGGGCCGCTGGAACGCGCACAAAACGGTGAGCAGGATCACGCCGGCCCAGCACGATTTCGGTAGAGTCACGGTCATAATGCGCCAGCGGTCCTGCGCGGCCCGCGCAGGCTGCGAGCCTGCCCCACTCAATTCAATCCGTGCGCCACATACAAATCCGATTGGGCGGTCTCATAGTTGTAGGCGTAAGCCCGCCCATCCGGGGTAACATGCAGATCGCGTATCTTGAGTACCGGCTGCGCCGGATGAATCGTCTTCCATGCCGTTCTTTTACCGCTCGATATATCCACGATCGATACCGGGATGCTGTCGGTTTCTTGCCCATCGGGCACCACGTATAAAGACCGGCTGTCCGCGCGCCAGCCGATCGCCGCCTCACTCTGTCCGATTCCGCGGGGCTCTTGCGCGGCTCCGCCGTCCACTGGATAGACCAGCCAGCCGCCCTTAAGTACGGGGATCAGGAGCCGCTTTCGATCCGGCGACACGAAATAGGAGAATGCGTCGGCCACGCCTTCCGCACACAGCGGCTGGGCGGTTCCGCGCGCCGCGTCCCATACAAAACACTGGTAGTTTTTTTCGGGCAGGCGCCCGAACACAAGATACCGCCGCTCGCTTTCCAACCAGCCGTATACCACTCCGGAGGCCAGGCCCGGGACCTTCACTTCGAACTCCTCTCCGGGACCCGTGGGCGACAAAACAAAGCGCCGCGAACCATCCGCATTCAAAGTGTAGCCGGAAGTCCAGGCGCCGTCCGGCGACAACCGGTAAGCATATCCGTCGCTGGCGCGAATGGCGGGCGAACCGTCCGTCTTGCGCAGGTAGACGCTGCCCTTTTCGCCGCCGCTCTCCCCAGTGACATTGGCCGCGATCACGCGCCCGTCGTCGGAGATCCCCGCCACCGCGCCCGAATCCAGGCAGGAGAAGTCGCGCTCGGTGGCGTCTCCCGGCGCCTCGCCTAGAATCCCAAGTTGCGACGATCCTGTGCTCAACAGCAAATCGCCGCGCGCGGAGATGTCGAAGAGCTGGATCTGGGAGGGTAGCCGCAATGCCACCCGCCGCTTTCCGTGGAGATCGACCGCATAAACGATGCCCGGCTCGCTCGCGTCGAACGAACGAAACCAGATTTCCGTCCCCTTCGGATTCCAGCACAGTGGCTCATGTTCGCCGGTTGTATTCTGTCCCGAGACCGCGCCCAAGTAGGTCTTCTTCCCGGCGCGGTCTACCACATGAATTCCGAGCGCGTGGCCGTCGGCGCGGGTGACGTAGGCCACGCGCTCGCCATCCGGAGAGACGCGGATCGTCCACAGCGGCCAGTTGATCTTATCGGCGAGCACGGTCCCGATCGGATATTCGAGGCGATTGACGCCGTCGACGCGCCGCAACACCGCCATCGACGAGCCATCCGGCGCCCAATCGGCCGCCAGTACGCCATCCAGCAGCGGGCGTGTCTGCCCGCCGGAAAGCGATGCGCGCACCAGCCTTCCAGAGCTGTAGTCGCCAATTGGAGGCGTGAGGAGCGCCGTCTCCTGTTGCACGGAAACCGCCGCCAGCGCGCTCGCGGACGGCATTTCGAGGTCCCGCGATTCCGGACTTCCCTGCACGGCGAGATAGATGTGCGACGCGCCCCCTTCCCAGCTCGCCTGATAGACGACGTCGCGGCTATGCGGCACGAATCGCGCCGCGGTGACGAATCCTTTGCGGAAAGTGATGCGGAAGAAAGAGGGATCTTCCCGCCGGAGCGTGCGGTCCCGCGCCAGGAAGCCAAGGGCGAACAGCGCCATTGCCGCGACAATCGCCGCCGCGGCCCGGAGCCACGGCTTGCGTGGGGCGCGAGGGGCTGCGATTGAAGGCTGCATGCTGGTGACGGTGGCGCCGGTGGCGATCGACCGCAGCGCGAACGCCAGATCCGCCGTCGATTGAAACCGCTGCTCCGCGCGTTTCTCCAGGCAGCGCCGCACGATGGTGGTCAACGCCGGGGGCAGTTTGCCGGGGTCGCCATCGAGCTCCGGCGGGTCCAGGTTCAGGATGGCGTGCATGGTCTCGACGCCGGTGCGAGCCTCAAAAGCGCGCTTCCCCGCCACCATCTCATACAGCATGCAACCGAAGCTGAAGATATCGGAACGCGCGTCGGCCGGCTCGCCGCGCACCTGCTCCGGCGACATATATCCTACCGTGCCCATCACCATTCCCGGCTCGGAAAGGCCCAGCGCGATAGTAGCGGAATTGTCGCCCGCTGCCGGAGCGTTCTGCTTGGCCAGCCCGAAGTCGAGCAGCTTCACCTGCCCGTTGCGCGTGACCATCGCGTTTTCGGGTTTCAAATCGCGGTGGACGATTCCCAGCGCGTGCGCGGCCGCCATGCCGTCGGCCATTTGAACGGCGAGATCCACCGCCTTGCGCACCGGCAGCGGGCCGCGATCAAGCACCGCGCGCAGCGTCTCGCCTTCCACCAGTTCGGAGACGATGTAGGCGCGCCCGGTGTCCTCGCCAATATCGTAAATGGCCACGATATTCGGATGGTTCAGCGCCCCCAGCGCGCGGGCCTCCTGTTCGAAACGCGCCCGGCGTGTGGGATCGCCGGCTACCGGCTGCGGCAGGATCTTCACGGCGACCATGCGCTGCAAGCGGCGGTCGCGCGCGCGCCACACTTCGCCCATGCCGCCTTCGCCCAGCTTGTCGACGATTTCGTAGTTGCCCAGGACCGTACCAATCACTTCTTAAAACTATAGCGCGGGCCGCTCTGGTTATGGCTCCGGCCGCATGGGGCTGATACGCGCGTCCGGACCGGTGACATCGGAATTGTAGTTGCGGTCGGCGCCAGAGCCCACCGCGAAGTCGATAGTGTCGTCCCGGAAGGCACGGCAGGTTTCAAATGAGAACATCGTGCTGTACCCCAGCCCGTCAGTGACGCCGTCCAGGAGCGGGGCGCCATTCTTGGCACAGGCACGTCTGGTTCGCCGGGATTTCGAGGAATGGCGCGACCATGTCATGGCCGGACGTGTTCTTGGCCACAAACGGGCAACCGTGGTCTCCGTTCTGCGGACTCTCGCCGTTCGGTTAGCTGCAAAATTTGGGTGGGCGGACGCGGTTCGGCGCATGTACAATGGTCCCATGAGAACGATAGTTCTAGCAGTACTCACCCTCTGCCTCTCAGCCGCTGCCTTCGCCCAAGCCGGTACCTGTGCCGGCATGAGCCTGGGTCCGCTGGCTTCCTTGAACGGCTTCGTGCCGTTCCTGCCCACCGACCTGTGGAACACGGATATTTCGAATGCGCCGGTGGACCCAAACTCGGCGAACCTGATCGACTATATCGGCTCAAACGTTACCCTGCATCCCGATTTTGGGCAGGGTCTCTATGCCGGACAAAGCATGGGCATTCCCTATCAGATCGAGGCGGGCACGCAGCCACTGGTGCCAGTCAATATCGACGAGTACCCCGGCAACAGCGACCCTGGACCCATGCCGATCCCGGCTAATGCGCTGATCGAGGGTTACCCCAAACCGGGCGACGGCGACCGGCACGTGCTGGTGCTGGACAATGGTGGATGTTGGCTCTACGAGCTATACCATGCGTCCTACAAAAACAACACGTGGTCCGCGGGCTCGACGGCCATTTGGGATATGACCATCAACGAGCAGCGCCCCTACACCTGGACCTCGGCCGATGCCGCGGGACTGCCGGTCTTCGTCGGGCTGGTGCGCTGGGACGAAGTGTCCGCCGGCGCGATCAACCACGCCGTACGCTTCACGGTGCCGACCACGCAAGAAGCTTTTACGCCGCCGGCGTCGCATTGGGCCTCCAGCGTGACCGACTCGAATGCCCCGCCCATGGGTATGCGGATGCGGTTGAAGGCCAGCTTCGATATTTCGGGCTTCTCGGCCGCCAATCAGGTGATCCTGACGGCGCTCCAGCAGTACGGCATGATTCTGGCCGACAACGGCAGCGCCATCTACATCACTGGCATGCCCGACAGCCACTGGAACAATAACGACTTGGGCGCGCTGAAGAGCATCGCGGCATCGAATTTCGACGTGATCCTGATGGACCCGCTGTACACGCCGGCGAACGTACCCACCGGGCCATCGCCCGTGGTGGTGAGCTTCACCGCGAATCCCACAACGGTCCGCGCCGGCCAGCCGGTGACGTTGAGTTGGAACGTGACAGGCGCCATTTACAACATCGTCAGCCCGCAAGTGGGGCCGGTGCGAGGTACAAGCGTGATAGTGAATCCGACCGCGACCACGACTTACGGTATTTACGCGACCAACCAGTACGGGAGAATGATTGCGAAGGTGACGGTCACCGTACAGTAGGGCAGGCCTCGTGGCGCACGCCCCCGGCGTGCCGTGCCGGCACTTTTGCCGGCACAAGCGGGCAACGCCCGCCGAATCGGAGCTAAAAGCCCCGAGGCGGCGCATGGCGCCGCCCCACGAGGCCAAACTCCAGAGGCGGCAATGCCCGCCCGTATTCTTCAGCGATTCAGCGCGCAGAGTTCTGAAGGGATTCCGCGAACATTCTCGTTATTTGGTTGAAGCGTGCCGTGCCGCCGTTTCCGGGTCTTCCTCGCCAGGGGACCGAATGCCGAAAAAAAAACGACGAAAAAAACGGCTCCCACTAGCGCATTTTGGCCTATAATTACTCGTGCGAATCGGAGCGCTGTCAGGGGGTGTCGCCAACCGCACAGTGTTCCCGAGCGTGAAGGAGTTTAAGATGGACTCGCGTAAAGTAGGGATCGCATTCAAGGAAATCATGTCCGGCGGATTTGCCTGGGGTGAAACCGATCCCGCGGCGGGCGCCGCCAAGGGCAAAGCCGATATCTTGTCGATGCACGGCACCGTCACCATCGACGACATCGACGCCTTCATCGGCGATTCCAATCACGCGGGCGTGCTCGATGTGGTCATGGACTGGGCGCCGTTTGGCATGCACGTCCCCGCCCCAGGCGGAGTCTTCAATCTCTTCTCACCTACCGGGGACCCGAAACTCAAGCTGATGGTCTACGAATGGCCGGCGGTGAAAGACGGCAAGCGCTATTATTTTGCCGGTCACAAGAATGTCCGGGAGCACTCGGTTCTCGATCTCTGGAAAGACACCACCACGCTCTATACGCAACTGTACGAAGGAAACGATAAGACGGGTCCGGTAGTGGGTGCGGGAATTATATCCCTCAGTGTCGAGGAATTGGCTAAGATGACGGCGAACTTTAAGCCGTTGAATGCGCCGTCGCCCGAGGCGGGGCTGGCCGCCGTCGGCAGGTTCGGCAAGTTCTTTATGGGCCAGCTTTGGGATACCTATATAACCAAGAAGGCGGATTAGTATGGCATTCGACGTTATCGTCATTGGAAGCGGATTCGGTGGCGCCATCACGGGATGCCGTCTGGCGGAGGCGGGTTACAAGGTGCTCATCCTGGAGCGAGGGCGCCGTTGGGACAAGACCAGCTATCCCCGGAAGCCCGGCGATAAATGGGTGTGGAACCGGGATTGCCCCGAGAAAGAAAACGGCTGGATGGAGTTGCACACCTTTGAACACATGGCCGTGGCGCAAGGCGCGGCCGTGGGTGGAGGTTCGCTGATCTATGCCAACATCTCGTGTGAAGCGCCCGCCTCGGCCTTCCAGCAGGGCTGGCCCAAGGAGATTACCTATAACGAGCTGAAACCGCACTACGATACCGTCGCAAAGTTCATGAACGTGCAACAGGTCCCCGATACTCAGTGGACCGAGCGGATGCGGCTGATGAAAGAGGGCGCCGATAAGACCGGGCATGGCGGCCGCTTCAAGAAGCTCGAATTGGCGGTGTCGTTCGATAAGAACTGGACCTATCAGCTACCCGACTGCCAGGATCCGTCACACAGCCAGCGTTTCACCAATGCGCAAGGAGTGGAGCAGGGCACCTGCGTACACCTGGCGAACTGCGATATCGGTTGCGACGTGGATGCCAAGAACACGCTCGATCGCAACTACATTCCGTGGGCCGAAAAGCATGGCGCGGAGGTGCGCGAGCTGCACCTGGTATCGAATATCGAACCGGCCAATGGCGGCTACCGCGTATCCTTCGATCGACTGGCGGGCGGCCAGCGCTTGCCCGGCTCCGAAACCGCCCGCATCGTGATCGTGGCGGCCAGTTCGCTGGGTTCCACGGAATTGCTGCTGCGCTGCCGCGACGTGTCCCGCACTCTGCCTAACGTCAGTGCGTTCCTCGGGCGCGACTGGAGCGGCAATGGCGACTTTTTGACGCCGGCGTTTTACTCCGCCCGCGACGTGCTGCCGAGCACCGGACCGACCATCGCCTGCGCCATCGACTTTCTCGACCGCAGCCAGTCGAACCAGTCCTTCTGGATCCAGGACGGAGGGTTTCCAAATGTGCTTGCCGACTATGTGAGAGCGGTGCAATCGGGATCGAAAGGCGCACCGGGACTGGAAGCCAAACTATTGATCGACGCGATCGGACACATGCTGCGCAACGATGGGGGACAGGCATTCCGCAACGTGATGCCATGGTTTGCCCAGGGGGCGGACGCCAGCAACGGTGTGCTTAGCCTGCAACGCAACGTGGTGACCGGTAAGCGATCCCTGACTCTGGGCTGGGACGCCGATGCTTCGAAGAACCTGATCGACACCATCGTGGCTATGCATCTGCAACTGTCGGCGGTCACAGGCGGACACCCAGTGGTGCCGCCTACGTGGTCGTTGCTGCATTACCTGGTGACGCCTCATCCGCTCGGTGGATGCGGCATGGGAGAGACTCCCCAAGATGGAGTGGTCAACCATGCCGGCGAAGTGTTTGGCTATAAGAATTTATATGTGGCGGACGCGGCGATCATTCCCGAAGCATTGGGAGTGAATCCGTCGCGCACGATCGGAGCGCTGGCGGAACGCATAGCGAAGATCATAAGGGACGAAGCCCGCTAACGGGAGCTTCCGCATTTCACCCAGGATGTCTGACGGACCGATATGTCACGATTAGAAAACTTCCGCCACCCAGGTCTATCTCTCTGGCAATCGGCGGTCGACGAAGTCTCCGCCAAGCGCGCCGGCGCGGCCCGTGCCGAGGCCGTTGGCGGTCCAGCCGTGATCCAGCGGCCCGATTCGGCTGACCAGATGGTTCGCGGGGCGGCTATCGATCTTAGCGCGGAGAACGCCGGCCAGCCCTTGCAGGCGGCTTCCGCCATGACCGGCACGGCTTCGGATGGCGGCGCCGTGAGTTGTGCGGAGTACTGTTCCAAGGTCGCGCGCGATCTCGCCGCAGCCACGATTAAAGGCGATGCCGCCGAAATTGCCGCTTGTAAGGAGCAATTTACGAAGTTCGGACAGTGCGATCCCGGTTGGTTGGAGGTCGTCGGGAAATACGCGGAGTTCCAGTGGGAAAAGCAGCAAGTGCCGTATCGTACGACTCCCGATCCGGACCGGTACGTGATCGACGGCAAACTTCCGGATAACGCCACCGTCGCCATCGTAGGGGATTGGGGCACCGGACAGGACGCCGCCAAGAAGGTGCTTGCGCAAATCGCCCGCAAGAACCCCGACGTGGTAATTCACTTGGGAGATATTTATTATTCCTGCACCGATTTTGAAACGCAGAACTATTTCCTGAATATCTGGAAACAGTACTTCGACATTACCAAAGTTCCCAGTTTTACACTAGCTGGAAACCACGACATGTTTGCCGGCGGCGGACCTTACTACAGGCTGATCGATCAGTTGGGACAGCCGGCGAGCTATTTCACCTTGCGCAATCAAAACTGGCAATTCGTGGCTATCGATACAGGGCTGCACGATCGGACTCCTAGGGGATCGGCTCCCACTTTTCTCGAGGACACCGAGGTCGCCTGGGTGAAACAGCGCGTCGCGACCGCCGCCGGCAGGAAGACCATTTTGCTCTCGCATCATCAGTTGTTCACCCGCTATGAAGACATCGCGGACTGTCCAGGTGGCATGGCCGTGAACCAGGTATTGAATGGGCAAATCGGAGGTATCCTGCCGCAAATCGCCATCTGGCTATGGGGCCACGAACACGATTTTGTGGTCTACAAGAAACAGTTGGGCGTGCTGGCCTGCTGTATCGGACACGGAGCGTTTCCGGTTGAAGCGACACCGGCAAAGCAGGTTAAACACCCCGAGATCGCGGCGGAAGATATTACCCTGGACAACGATGGCGAGTTCTATGCGCACGGTTACTCGATCGTGCAACTGGATGGCCCGAATGCCACAATTTCGCATTACCAGGATACCAACGAGGGCCAGCCTCTGCGCGGGCCCGACAGTCTTTAGGACTTGCAGGGATCGGATATGACCGGATCCACAAGTGAGAAAAAGCGCGAACGGTGGCCGGAAGAGATAATCGGCTTCCAGGCCGGCGACGGGTTCGCCTGCAACCTGATCCATGTGCTGGGGGCCATGCCTCCCACCAAGGGTCCCGTGCTGCTGGTGCATGGCGCCGGCGTTCGCGCAAACCTGTTTCGCGCGCCTGTCGAGACCAACTTTGTCGATTATTTGGTCGAGCGCGGATACGACGTCTGGTTGGAGAACTGGCGGGCCAGCATCGATCTGCCGTTCAATGCCTGGACGCTGGACCAGGCTGCCGCATACGACCACCCGGCGGCGGTGCGCACGGTTGTCGAACGCACCGGGGCCGACTTCATTAAAGCCGTTATTCATTGCCAGGGATCCACCAGTTTCATGATGTCCGCGGTGGCCGGCCTCGTGCCGCGGGTGAATGTAATTGTCAGTAATGCGGTTTCACTGCATACCGTTATTCCGGCTTACGCCTCCGCGAAGATGCAGGTTTCCGTTCCGCTGCTCAAGTTGTTGACGCCCTATCTGGACCCTCAATGGGGCATTCGGGCTCCCAACCTGACCGCTAAGGCCATTACGGAGCTGGTGCGACTCAGTCACCACGAGTGCAATAACATTGTATGCAAGATGGTGAGTTTCACCTATGGCGCGGGATTTCCGGCGCTCTGGTCGCACGCCAATCTCAACGATGAAACTCACACTTGGCTGCGGCAGGAGTTCGCCAAAGTGCCCATCAGTTTCTTCGCGCAGATGGTGAAATGCGTCCGTCAGGGTCACTTGGTGGCGGTCGATAATCTGCCGCAGCTCCCCCGCGATTTCACGGAACAGCCTCCCCAAACCGGCGCGCGCTTCGCTTTCTTCGCGGGCATGAATAACCACTGTTTCCTTCCCGAAAGTCAAGCCAAGACTCACGAGTATTTCAATGAGCACTGCAATAATCGTCACACTTTGCATTTGCTGCCGAACTATGGGCACCTGGATGTATTTATCGGCAAGGACGCCAGCCGCCACGTCTTCCCTTTAATGTACGAAGAGCTTGAGAAAGGATACTGATCGACCATGTCCATGCCGAAACGCCTGCGTCAGCAAACCTGCCGATACTCGCTGGTGGATGCGATTCCGTTTCAGTTGCCGGTCGCGTGCCATAAGACCCCGGTACTGATGGCCGTTTTTCCGATCGATGCGGATAAAGCCGAGGCGCTGATGCCCGGCAATGAATTGCACGCCATGCGGCTATGGAATTCAGGCCTGCTGGTGATTACCGTGGTGAATTATCAGATCACGAACATCGGCAAATACATCGAGTTCAGTATCGCGATCGCCTGCACGCACGGCCAGAAGCGCGCGCCGCGCCTGCTCCCGGCTCTGTTCATGAAGCATTACGGCACCGGACAGTATGTTTTCGATTTGCCGGTCTCGACGGAAGTCTCGGTGAAAGGCGGCAAAGGAATCTGGGGAATGCCCAAGCACCAGGCGAACTTGGATTTTCAGATTACCGACACGATGGTCAGCAGCCAGTACGATCAGGACGGGCAATTGGGCATGCGCATCGAAATCGACAAGCCGAAGCCTTGGATGAAGTTTTCCATGGGTGCGGTGAATTTCTGCCAATTCCGCGGCATGCTTGGTAAATCGTCAGTCTACTTTCACGGGGAGGCCGGCTTCAAGCTCTTCAAGAGCGGGTCCGCCCGGTTATACATCGGTGATCTCGAGCGCCTGCAGCCCCTGAAACAACTGGGGATCGGCGAGAAGCCCGTGCTCACGGCGTTCATCGCCGAAGCGGACGGCGTGCTCGACGACCACTTCGAAAACTGGTTCTTGAGCTACACGCAACCTCCAACCCACGTGCCCGAAGGCATGGAGGCAGTCGTCAACTTAGGTCAGAGCCAAGTATGGCTGGCGCCTCCCGATGCGAAGGTGACCGAGGGAGAACGTATATGAGGCGGGGCATCCTTTACTGGATTATCATGCTGATCTCGGTTGCGACGGTGGTTAGCGGAATCGTGCAGATTATCTTCCCTGAATTCGTGCTCAAGCTGGTGGGCGCGAATCGCGACCTGACTACCGGCCAGCTCTTCGCGACGATTGGCATGTTCATGGCCCTGTTTGGAGGGATGCTGCTGCAAGCCATGCGTAGCGTTTCCGATCAAAGCGTGGCTGTCTTTTGGGCGGGATTGCAGAAGCTCGGAGCGTCACTCGCGGTGGGGATCGGAGTGGCGCGCCACGTGTTCTCCACGCTCGCACTGGGCATTGCCAGCTTCGATTTCATAAGCGGATGCCTGATTTTTTGGTACTTGACGCGAATGCGCCAATCGACGTTGCCGCGGGAAGGATAGCAAATGAGCGACACATCTGTTAGCAATGCGGGTGCGGCGCCGCGCCGGTCGCTGATTCTGGCCGGCGGCGGCATGCGGGTGGCATACCAGGCGGGCGTGCTCAAGGCGCTGAGTGAGGCCGGCATGACATTCCAGCATGCGGACGGAACGTCCGGCGGCACGATGAATCTGGCGATGCTGCTATCGGGGATATCTCCGGACGAAATGTGCGCGCGATGGCGAACGCTGGATGTGCATCGATTCGCTTCCTCCATGCCCGTCGAGGAATATCTGCGTTCCTGGGACATGATGGGAATGGGCAGTGCCAATGGCATCCGCGAATATGTGTTTCCGCACCTGGGAATCGACCTCGCCACCATTAACGCCGCGCAAGGTATGGCGGGCACATTCAATGTTTGCAACTATAGCAGGAAGGTTGCGGAAGTCGTTCCCCACCAGAAAGTAACTCTCGATTTGTTGGTAGCGGGAATCTCGCTGCCCATATTTATGCCTCCCGTGAACATTTCGGGCGATTGGTATACGGATGCCGTATGGATTAAAGACGCCAACCTGATGGAAGCCGTGCGCCGCGGCGCGGAGGAGCTCTGGGTTGTGTGGTGCATCGGTAACATCCACGAATATTTGCCGGGAGCGTTTTATCAATATGTTCACATGATCGAGATGGCCGCCAATGGAAGGCTCTTCGAGGAATTCGAACTGATTAAAGAAATCAATTCGAGAATATCCGCGGGAGAGCGGCCTTTCGGTCTGGCAAGCCTCATCAAGTTGCACGTGATCAAGCCGGTGTATCCGTTGCCGCTCGATCCGGATTTCTTCACCGGAAAGATCACCGCATCGACGCTTACGGAAATGGGATACGCCGATGCGTGCAGATATCTCGAAAAGGAAATGACGCCGGCTGGACTACCCTTCGCGCCGGAAGCGACGCAGATGAAATCCGAGGGGGTGGGAGTCACATTCAGTAAAGCGATGCAGGGCGGCTTCACCCTGGGGGCGAAAGACGCCGGCGACGGCTATCTGCGCGGTCAGGTGGCCGCAACGCTCCTTACTCTACATGTGACGGTGCGCATGCATGACGCCGCGGAGTTCATATCAAGTCCCGGCGCCGAGGCGGAAGTCACCGGTAACATCTCGTACCCGGAATTTGGAGACTGGATCCCCCTGAAGAACGCGGCGCTCACTCACTTGCTCGCCAGCGATGGCTCTGGCATGGTCACCATGCACTACAGTATGGAATTTCAGCACGAAGGGCAAGAGTACCGGCTGTGCGGCGAAGCGCAGGTTCGAGACACGGAAGCCGGAGACGTTCTGGCGGGAGTGACAGAGTTGCGTTGCACGTTGTACAGGGGGACCGGCGCGGCGGCCGTAGTCGCGGGCGCCGGGATTCTGACGCTCGACGCCAGCGGCGTTGTGGAAATGGTGCGCACCCTGCACGCCACAAACGCCCATAACATCGAACAGAAGACTCGGGCGTTGTATGACTTCGGCCGCTTCTATCTTCGCGGAATCTGGGATGAGCACGTTAGCCACTTACGGCCGTAATGGCTGTGCTGACGCTTACCGGAGCAGCCGCCGCAGCGAGCCCATCGTACATTTCACACTGGCTGGCATAGAACAGCAGGCGCGACCAGATGCGCCCGATCACCAGTACCTGACGCACCAGCAGCAGCAACAGCACCGCGCCCACCGACTGCTGCGAAAACATTTGGGAGATCCCGAAGTAAGCGGCTACTAGACCCAACATGACGGCCCACAACACGACCGCCAGCCCAGCCGTTCGCGCCAGATGAGTCCACACGAACCGGAACGTGCGCCACATGCCGCGAAATGCCTTGCGGCTGTCATCGGCAACCAGGCGAATGGCGGTGTAATCGAAAACCATATTGACGAACCCAAGCAGCAGTAGCATGACGCCCGCGCGAAACCAACTCCAATAAATCAGCGGCGCGGCTTCCGAACCCTTGCCCCATATCTTTTCGCCGATGGCCGCCAAGCCAATGTTAATGCCCACCACGGCGGCGAGCGGGATAAGGCAATAAAGAGCCAGCCGGAAGAGGCGCCAGAAGTTCCTGCCGCAACCGCCGAAGAACACTCCGGCGCTGAACCACTGGCGCTTGGCAAACATCTCAATGGCGCCGCCCAATAGGAACACGTGCACCAGCGCGGAGATCGCCAAGACACCGGCCATGGCCGCCACCGCCAGCCCCATGGGCATTCCGCCATAGGCTGCAATCAGCTCGCCTATCCATTCCATATCCAGCCTGCGCCCCAATTGCTCCGCCCAGGCGCTGTGGCCCAGCGACTGGAAGGCGATCGTCATCAGCGCGGCGGCGGGCAAGACCGCGGCCAGCGTCAGCGCCGCATAGAAGATAAACCAAAGACGCTTGGTCCGGTTCACAGCATGCATTCCCCGCCGTAATGCCAGCCCGATTGTCATGGCAGCACCATTTGAAACCAAAACACTAGATTCGCGAACCATTTGATAAACGGCAGCGCCGCGGGCCGGGAGACGTAGCTATTATCCGCGAAGCTGCCGTCCAGCAGTATCTTATGCTCGGGGTCGATTTCGACCGACTTCACCTCGGAAGCCTTGTCGTATTCGTACTTGATCCAGCGCTCGCGGCCGTCCCATCGCTCGCGCACAATTTCACCGTTGTCGAGCGCCATCCGCATCTCTACCGGAAACACCGATTCGCCGTCGCGCACCAGCTTGACTACGATGCGGTAACGCTGCCGCTCGCCTTTCTTCTTGCGCTCTGCTGCGATGCGGTCGGCCGCCTTCTGATCCACCGTCGTCCGTCTGCCGTCTTCCAAATAGGAACCGAGCTTCACTTTAATCGGATCGCATTGCACGCTGCCCACTTTGTAATTCAACCAGTTTGTGCCGAAGACGAATTGGTCGAAGAACCAGGTCATGTCCCGGCCGGCCAGTTCGTTCACCAGCTTCTCGAAATCCACCGAAGTCGGGTGATGGAAACGGTAACGCTCGAACCAGGTCCGCATAATACGCGCCATCAGCGGGGGGCCAAGGTAATTCTCCAAAGTGCGCAACAGCGTGCCCGGGCGTACGTAGGAATTGATCCCGTACCGAAAACTGTCATAATACTGCCAGCCGTTGCGTACTACCGGATCGTGCTTGCCGTATTGCAAGTAGCCCGCCCGGTCGATTTCGCCCCAGGTGAAGTTTGGCATGCCCAACGCTTCCGAAACCGGCACTCCCAGAATATTTAGCGGCAAGTAACCTGGGCCGTAAACCATGTCCACGATCTTGTCCGTGGAGTAAGTGTTGAAGCCCTCGTCCAGCCATGACTCTTCGAATTCGTTAGTGCCCACCATGCCGTACCAATACTGGTGGCCGAATTCGTGGACGACCACGGCCTCTATCAGATACTCGTGGCGTCCGGCCATCCAGCTCGTTCCGGCGGTGATCAGCGTGGGATATTCCATGCCGCCCGCGCCGCTGGCCCCGTAGGGTGGATCGACCACGGTGATGGTCTGGTAAGGATACGCGCCATACCACAGGCCCCACCACTTCAGCGCGTTTTCGATGGCGATAAAATGGCGGTCGGCCTGCTCCCGGTGTTCCGGCTGGATGAGCAAAATCATGCGCACGGGCTTGAGCCGCAACTCATCGGGTTGCACGCCGAGTAGTTGCGCGGTGGCGCCGGTCTCGGCGGGCGTAACGACGCGCGCGGGTTCGAACAGGCGCTCGATGCGGATGTAATGGGGCGAAGCGGTCCAGGCGAAATCGTGGACATCCTCCTGATAAAAACGATGGGTGGTTTCGTGGGTGCGCGGGTCTTCAGCCGCGCTCCGCTCGACGCCGGTGGCGCCGACTACGTAATTAGAAGGCGTGACGATCGACACGTCGTAGACGCCATAATCGGCGAAAAATTCCGTGTTGGCGTGGAACTGGTGGCAATTCCACGCGCCTTGCTTGGCATAGCGGTCGCCGGCCTTTTCATAGACCCCGATTTTCGGGAACCACTGCCCTACCATGAAGAAGTCCTGGCGATATCCGGTGCGCGCGAACACCTTCGGCAGCTTGGACACGAAATCGATGTACAACAAGACGCTGCGGCCCGGTGGCACCGGCTCCGGCAAGGTCACGGCGATCACGGTACGGTCGTCCGCATTATCGTCGTCGGGATGAATGAAGCGGATGGCGTGCGTCAGGTCGCCGCGGCCGGCCTCCCCCATGCGCCGGATGTCGATGTAGCCCCAATCGTCCTTGGACATCGTGTCGCCGCGCAACTGGCCGCCGGATTCGCGTATGAACGTGCTCTTCTCGTTCTGGAAGGCGTTGAGATAAAGATGGAACCGGAGTTCCGCGATGCTATCCGGCGACTCGTTGCGCCAAGCCAGCGTCTCCCGGCCGGTGATGGTTTTGTGGCCAGGGTCCAGCCGCGCGTAGATGTTGTAGCGCACGACTTGGTCGCTCATGGCGGCGCCGCCATCCGAGGCGGACAAACCGGCCAGCAGCGCGAGAATCGGAAGGGCGCGTTGCATAATGTTATATAACAACACAAGTCGCCGTCGGAACCGTCAAGCGCCACCAAAACAAATCTTGTTTCGAGGGGCGGCGGGCGTTTTCGCCGCTTGCGCAGGCCCATATGCCGCCGCTATAATCGATTCGCCGCAGTGTCCAAACGATCGCTTCTCCAGACTATCGCCGGGTTCAGCTCCCGCCGGAAAATCGCCGACCAGACAGTGACGCTGAAGGCTGCCCGGCCCGTCACCAAAGCGCTGGAGCCCGGCGACAACTGGGGACAATTCCAGATCGTGAAGCAGCTCGGCCGCGGAGCCTTCGGCTACGTTTATCACGCGCGCGACCGGCTGGATCGCGACGTGGCCCTGAAGATTCTCGATGGCGCCGAGGCCATTCGCGAGGGCAAGATACTCGCCAAACTGCAGCACCCTAACCTGGTCGCCGTGCACAGCTATGAAGAAACCGGCGACGGCGCCGCCCTATCGCTCGAGTTGATTCACGGCCAGACCCTGGAAGCCTTCGCCACCGAACGCGGCCGTCTCGACCCCGCACACGCCTCTCTGATGTGCCTGCAGGTGTGCCGCGCGCTGGCGGTGGTGCACGGCAAGGGACTGGTTCACCGTGATATCAAGGCTAGCAACGTGATGCGGCAGCCCGATGGCCGGATCGTCCTGGTCGACTTCGGGTTGGGACAGGAAATCGACCCGAAAAATACCTGCGCTGAGCTCTCCGGCACCCTGCCCTATATGGCGCCGGAATTATTCCGTGGCGCGCCCGCGTCACCGGGCACCGATCTTTATGCGGCCGGCGTCCTTCTCTATCGTCTGGTGACGGTCGAATACCCGGTTTCGGCAGGCAGCGTCTCCGCCTATCGGGAAGCGCACGCGGCCGGGCGCCGTAATCATTTGCTGGATGCCCGGCCGGATCTGCCAGAGGCGTTCATCGCCGTCGTGGAGAAAGCCACCGATCCGAATCCGGCAAAGCGCTTCCGGTCCGCGGGCGCCATGGCGCTGGCGCTGGAGCAAGTGGTCCAAGGCACGCCCCGGTCGTCTCGGCGCGCGTCCCGGCTCATCTGGGCCGCGCCGGTTGTGCTGGTCCTGCTGGCAGCCGCGTTCTACTGGCTCAGAATGCGCGACCGTGCCGATAACCTGGCACCGCTGCAACTCACCCGCCTAACCAGCGACGACACCCTCAGCGGCGATCCCACTCTTTCCGGCGACGGTAAGCTGCTGGCCTACGCTTCCGATCAGGCGCATATGGGAAAAATGGACATATGGGTCCGGCAGATGCCCAACGGATCCTCGCTGCGGCTGACGCATACCTCCTTCGACGAATCCAACCCGGCTTTTTCTCCGGATGGTACGCAGATCGCTTTCCGCTCGGAGATGGATGGAGGGGGAATCTATGTCATCCCGGCCTTTGGCGGAGAGCCGCGCCTGCTGGCGGCGCGTGGGCAGGACCCGCGCTTCTCGCCCGACGGCAAGTACTTCTCTTACTGGATTGGCGACGTGCATGCCAGCGTGCCGTCGGCGAAGAGCTATATCATGCCGGCCTTCGGCGGCACGCCCCGGCAGCTCTGCCCGCGCCTTGCCGATGCGCGCTATCCCGTCTGGGCTCCGGATTCCCGCCACATTCTGTTGCAGGCATCCACTAGCTTGAATCTTCCGCCCGACCAAGACGCCGAATGGTGGGTGGCTTCGCCCGATGGGTCCGCAGCCGTAAACACCGGCGCGCTCAAACGGTTTCGCGCGCAGGGCCTGGAAGTGCACACCTATGCGGTCTGTTGGTACGGCGATTACCTGGTTTTCTCCGCCGCCGAGAAGGCCAATGTGAACCTTTGGCGGGCGCGCCTGCAACTCGGACATCTGACGCGGCCAGGCGAGGCGCAGCGCCTGACCTCCGGCACCGGCTTTGAAACCGCACCCTGGATAGCCTCCAACGGGACGCTCGTCTTCCAGGATCAGCGCGGCAATTTGCGTATTTGGTCCTTTCCCCTGGGAGGTCCCCCCTCGGATCGAACGACCGATCAAGCCCCCGTGCGCGTCACCGATTCCGCCTACTTGGACGGGTTTCCCAGCGTCTCGCGCGACGGGCAATGGCTGGCTTTCACGCGCACATCCTCGGAAGCGGGCGTGCGCCAGGTGTGGGTTCGCAATCTCCAGTCCGAAAGCGACAGCATGATGACCGACACGCCGGCCCGGAAATGGAACCCACTGCTGAGCCCTACGGGCGGTAGCGTCGTCTACGCCGTCGAGGAAAGTCAGGCGATTTCCATCTACGTCATCGATCGGCGCACGCGCGAAAACCACCGCTTGTGCGCGGGTTGCGGCTTCCCCAGCGCCTGGGAGCCGGATGGCGGTGCGGTGCTGTCCTCGACCGGCAGCGAGATCCGGCGCATCGACATCGCCTCCGGTGCGGCCGCCACGGCGCTATCGAAACCGGGACTTCTGTTGGACGAAGCCGAATGTTCTCCGGACGGGAAGTGGATCGCCTTCTCCGCCCGCGCGCCCGGCCAGGAACGCGACATCTACGTCGCGCCCTATGGCCGGGCCGGCGCCTGGCAACGTGTGGACCGGCGCTCCGGTTGGTCCGACAAGCCACACTGGTCGCCGGACGGCAAGAGCCTGTATTTCTATTCCAACGCGGATAGCTACCGGTGTATCTGGAGCCGGGCCTTCAACCCCGTTTCCGGAGCCTTGACGGGGCCGCCCCGGGCGATACAGCATTTGCACAATGCCCGTCTGTCGTCGATGAGCATCTCGCAGCCGGTCAGGACTTTCGCCGTCGCCGCCGATCGTATTTACCTGGATCTGGCCGAAAACTCGGCGTCGCTTTGGATGAGCTCTCTACCCTCCAGGTAGCCCGTGGGGCAGGCCTCCAGGCCTGTCAGGATGGGCCTGCGGCCCACGAATCGTGATGAAAGCCCACGTGGGGCGGCGCCATGCGCCGCCGCGAGGCTTTTAGCCCCGCCTGGGCGAACTTCGCTCGCCGAAGAGCGGGCCTGCGAGGCCCGCGCAGGCTGCGAGCCTGCCCCACGGCGACCGACGGAATGTAGAAACGCGGTCGGTTTTCGACCGTGCGCGGGTTCTCCGGAACCCGCTCTGAAACGGATTTATGATCCGACTCCGGGCGTCCGGCTTTGGTGCCTTTGTCTTCCGGCCCCTGCCCCATCCGCGTCGGCAGTATCGCCCAATCCAGTAAGCCCGACGCCGGCGCTGACTTCCACCGCCCCCCTGCCCACTTCCCTTGGACGCCGCTGAACTACGCCGCCGTGTAGCTCTAGGGCCCCGGTTCCAACGTCACCGTCACATCGCCGCCGGGTTCCTGCTTTCCAGAGGCTTGTCGAGTCCAAAGTGTCGAGTGTCCGGAGTGTCGAGCGGTGCCCGAGGTCGAGGAATACGGCAGTCAACCGGCACCGGCGGGTTCAGCGCAAGAAAGGGCCTGGCCATACCCTCGAAGGAAACGAACTGCTGGAGCAGACCACCCCTGGGCGGTCGGCCGAAGCTAAAATCAAACTTAAACCTGGGGTCGAGTACAAATCCGAAGGGTGGAGCCCACCCGGCGGCCAATGCTCAATCACGGAGTAACTCGGAAGGCTACGTTGCTCGATAGTTTGCCGTCGGGTGTCGTCACCTGGATTTTCCCGGTGGTGGCTCCGGCCGGCACTGTGGCTGTGATTTGAGTAGATGAAACAATAGTGAACGCAGCCGCAGTCCCGTTGAAGTCCACGCTAGTCGCGCCACTCAGGTTCATTCCCAGGATGCCGATCACCGCTCCGGCCGTGCCCCAACTCGGCAGAGTTTTCACGAAGGGGCCAAGCCCCACAGGCAGGCGGAATACGGTTCCATCGCCTTTGGCTCCTCCCGCCACCGTTGTTCCATACAGGTTTCCGTCGGTGCCTTGGGTCAACGCACCTTCTGGCGTCGCACCTCCGGCCGAGTCGAAGTTGTGAAGGGTCTTTAGACTCCCGTCCGCGGCAATTCTGAAGATTGTGCCGTAGCCATCGGCGCCTCCCTGGCCGGTTACACCATAAAAGTTCCCATCGGTGGCTTGCACGAGAGGGGCGTACGGAATGGCGCCGTCCGATGAATCGAAGCTATGCAAGGTTGTCAGCGTCCCTTCTGGCGTGACTTTGAAGACCGTGCCGTAATCGTTGGCCCCGCCGCCGGTTGTTGTGCCGTAGAGATCGCCGCTCGTTGCCTGGATCAGCCCGGCAATTGGATACGCGCCGTCGCTCGAGTCGAAGCTGTGCAAGGTCGTCAGCGCGCCCTGGAGGGTAATCTCGAAGATCGTGCCGTAACCATTCGCGCCTGCCTGGTCGGTCGTACCGTACAGGGTTCCGTTCGTGGCCTGCGTCGGGGCGCCATACGGGTCGGCGCCGTCCGAGGAGCCGAAACTGTGTAACGTCGTCAGCGTGCCCGCCGGGGTCATTCTGAAAACCGTTCCATAACCGCCGGCTCCGCCGGCACGGGTCGTGCCGTAGAAGTTTCCATCCGTCGCTTGAACCAGCGCGTACGGGTAGCAGCCATCGGTCATATTGAAGCTGTGTAGCACCGTCAATGTACCGCCCGCCGTGATGCTAAAAAGCGTGCCACAGGAGGGAACCGCTCCGCCATTGACCGCCGCGCCATAGAAGGAGCCGTCGGCCGCCAGAACCACGCCGGCCGACGGATTGTAGCCGCTGGCCGAATAGAAGCTATAGATAACCTTCAGGCTGCCTTCCGTGGAGATGGTGAAGACCGTGCCCTGGCCGTGGGTCCCTCCAGCGAGAGTTGTACCGTAGAAGTTGCCGTCAAAGCCCTGTGCCAGGGATACGTAATACGGTTCGTCGCCGTTAGCTTGGTTAAAATTCGCCAGTGTGGTGAAGGTCTGTGCAGGTGAGACGACCACCGTAACAAAACAAAACAGGATGAAGCGGATTTGTGTCAACTGGTTTGGTCCGTTCACAATAAACCCCAGTCGTCTGTGGTCCAGCGTAGCCGAGTGCACGCTAAGGCGTCTCTGGCGGCGGGTGAGCTTCAGTATATCGGAGCACCGGTCGCAACGCAATCCAATCGGAGGGGACAGACGAACCCCTACTTCCCCATCTGCCGCAGCAGTATCGCCCAATCCAGCCATCCCGGCGCCTGCGGCGACTTCCATCGCCCTCCCTCCACCGCCGGCAACGGCACCCATTCGCCCGTGAATGCGCTGAACCACGCTGCCGTGTAGCGTCCCGGCTCCAGCGTCACCGTTACATCCCCGCCGTGCGGCAGGTACACGGCGTAAATTTCACCCGGCTTCGCCACGCAATAGGCGCCGTTGTTCACCAGTTCGTCGTGCGGCTCCGTCTTCCACCACTCGAAGCTGGTGAAGAAATCCACCATGTGCGCGTAGCCCTTCAGCATCACCATGGTGTCGTCGCCGCGCCCGTTGATCCAGCCGCCGCCGGTATCCGGCCAGATGTTGGTGCCGCGGCGGGCGCTTTCGCCCGCGGTCCCATAAGCGCCGGCCATGGCGATATCCCAAGCCACGTGCCGCAGCGTCTCCGCCGAATCCCCTCCCATGCCCGGCGCCCACCGCGGATAATGATCCTCGTAACCGTACTCTTCATTGGTCTGCGGAATGATGCGGCCGGTCCGCAGTTGGATCTGCCTCTCCTCCAGCATCAGGGCGTGCTGCGTGCGCGACCAGTCTTGTATCGAAGTAAACCCGAACCACGCCGACGCCCGGTCCTGATGCTCGCGATGCACGGGATGGCTGGTGGCCAGATGCCGGTAAGGGTCCCAGCCTTCCAGCAGCGTGCCGGTTTCGTGCGCCCACCGCTCGTCGCGAAAGCTGTCCAGGTCGTCGCCCAAATCCCAGGTGATATTCGAGAATGCGCCCAGGCGCGCGGCGGCATAGCGCAAATAGCGGCGCTCGTCGTCGCTGCCCGCGTCCGGGTGGACGCGGCCGTCGCTGATATCCTGCACCACCGAGACAATCATGTCTCGCTCCCGCGCGAAACCCAGCATGCGCTCGAACTTCCGCCAGTATGGCGTGTCGAAGCGCGTGTAGTCGATTCCCGGGTGGTCGAAACTCTCGGGCGCCTTGGCGATCCAGGGCCGCAGAAACAGGGTGAAATTGTCGCCCGTCATAGCCGGTTCACCGTACAACGTGAACGTCGCGCCGGAGAGCAGCACGCGCATGCGGTTGATCTTCAAGCCGTGCAGCCGCTGGATGGAATTCCGGATGAATCGCTCGTCGCGCCAGCCCATCAGCCAGAAAGCCGTAGTGCCATTGAAGAAATAATGTTGGCCGGTGCCCTCCCAAATGAAATGCCGCGGGTATTGCGGGTCCACCCGGATAGGGCCGCGCCGCGCTCCGGCCACGGCCTCAAAAGCGCCTTGCCAGGTCTTCCGGAAATCACCCTGCCGGTAGACCACCGAGTAAGTGTACTGGCCCGCCGCGGACGGCATGAAGCGAATGCGAAAGACGCTGCCGTCGGGCGCGTCGCAGAACCCGTCGACTTTGATGTCTTCGGTAGCGCTGCGTTTGGAGAACGATCCTGTGAGGGAAGCGCCGGTAAAAGGATTGCCCTCGCCAGGGGACGCGATGGCGGCCGTGATTTCGACGAAGTCATACCGCTCGACGCGCGTGGCGGATTGCGAGAATGAAACTTCGCCTGGCGCGGCCGTCAATGGCATTCCCAATGGCAGGGAGAGCGTCAAAATACCGATCGGCAGGCAACGCGACATGCTCTCACTGTAGCGCGCCGCGCTGGCCTGCTATCATGAATTCCATCATGCCCGACCTCAGTTCGGTCACCGCCCCGATGTCCGAAGCCGTCACGCATAATGTCCGCGTGGAGGTGCTGTCGCGATACTCGGCCGAGAACTCGCGCCCGTTGCAGGACGAGTGGGTGTTCCAATATACGGTGCGCATCACGAATCAGGGGACCGAAACCGTGCAACTTCTCAGCCGCCACTGGATCATCACCGATGCCCTGGAGCACGTTGAAGAAGTGCGCGGTCCGGGCGTGATCGGCGAGCAGCCCGTGCTGGCGCCCGGCGAGTCGTTCAAGTACTCTTCCTGGTGCCCGCTCAAGACTCCCATGGGAATGATGCACGGCACGTATCAAATGGTACGCGCGGACGGCAGCCAGTTCGATATCGACATCGCGCCCTTTGCGCTGAAAGCGCGCTACACGGTGAATTGAGCCTCTAGGGCGGCGCCATGCGCCGCCTCTTCGGCTCTTGGGGAAACCGCTCCCTGACGGTCGCGGCTCGGTAATGCTCGCGTTGATTGCGCACGGTTAACTGAGCCGCGACCGTCAGGGAGCGGTTTCTGTTTAATTAAGCACCCGAGCTGAATTCCTCCGCTCCGCGCAACGTAGCACCATATATATAGATGGAATCGATCGAACTGCGGGCTCGCGACTTAAGAAGAGTTTACGACCCGGATAGCCTCCACTTCGAAACCACCGCCGATCTGGGCTCACAGCCTGCGGCGGCCTCGTAGGCCGCCTGCCTCGAAGCTCTGGCTGGCTTTTTTGCAGGGCTTGGTGGCATAGGCTTTAGCCTGTGGAGGCGAGCTACGCTCGCCCAAGACGAGCGAAGCTCGTCTCTGGAGACTGGCCTTTTTGAGCTGCCTTGTGGCGTACGCTTTAGCAGTGCGGCGGCAAACTTCAGCTCGCCGAAGAGCGGGCCTGCGAGGCCCGCGCAGGCTGCGAGCCTGCCCCACAACGGCGGGCAGAATCTAAGTAGTGAACTTCAGTTCGTCGTTCCGAACACAACCCTACCCCCCAGCCCCGCGTGCAAAGCGCGACGCCTGTAGACCACCGTTAGCCCCGTCCTGCCCACCTCCGCATACCCCGCCAGCCACGGCCGCAGATCCGCATACGCTCCAAGTGCGAGGCGCGGATTCAGCGGCCCCAGCCCGTCCATAATGAAGGTGGGATCCGCGCCCGCCAGTTCGGCGCGGTGCGCGCGCGTGGACTCGCTCTCCACCGGCTGCCACTCCGTCAGATGCCGGTCGGCGGGAACGCCGGTCAGCGGTTGCGAATCCAGAAACCGTGCACCGGCTGCCAGACCCGTATACACGTACAACTCCGGACGGAATCCCCATACGAAAAGCGTGTCACCCGGCGCGCTCCATCGGCGCGCGAGCTGCGCGGCCTGGCGGCTGTCCCGATCCATGTCCAGATCGACCCATTGGTGCGTCTGGCCTTCCACCCGGTCGCGGGCCAAAAGTGCATACCGCGGGCCGAACCGCACCAGCGGGACCAGCAGCAGGGCGCCCACGGCCATCGCGCGGCGGCCGCCCAGCAGCGTGAGCCCGCGCGCGCCAGCCAACGTCACCATCGGCAGAAGTTGGAAATAGTAACGCGGGAAGAAGCGTCCACCCGCAGCCACCGCGATCGCGCAGGTCGCGGCCCAGATGGCCCAGCGCGCCCGGTCCGCCTTCGCGTCGCGCCACCAGAACCACAGCGCGCCCATGACGATGGCGGCGTGGAAGCCCAGCCAGTGCGCGGTTCGCAGCACGCCATTCGCCCAGGGACTCGCCCCGAACGTGCCAGAGGCATACAGGCGGCCCCATTTCCACACCTGCTCGTAATACGCGCCTAGCGCGTCCTGGCTCCACATTGCCGTCGCGGCCAGCGCGTTGGGAATCGCAAACCCGGCCAACAGCCAGGGCAGCGCGCGCAGGTCCCAATAGGCGCAGGCTGCCAGCACGAACACGCCTTTGGAATTAACTAGGAACGCGATCCCAGCCACCACGCCGCTCCAAAATGGCCGCCTGCGCCAAGCCAGCCAGATCGCGGCGAGGTGCGGCGCCAGCATCAGCAAATCGGCCGCCAGCGGTGTAACCGCCGAAGGAATATCGAACACCAGGTAAAACGCCAGCAGCCCCGCCGCCCACAGCGCTTCCCGCCGGCCCCACAGGTCGCCCGCGAAACGCCACGCGATCCAGCACGCCAGCAGCGCGTAAAGCGCTCCCGCCAGGCGTAGCGGAAAGCCGTCGCGAGCGCCCCATGCCAGATAGGTCCAGGCCAGCAGCGGCGGCTTGTCGAACCACAGGTCGCGATACAGGACCTTGCCGTGCGCCATCTGCCCGGCCGCGGCCAGCGGCAGCGTCTCTTCGGCCCACAAGATGTCGAGATGGCACCAGCGCGCCGCCAGGAGCAGCGCGAACAGCGTCAGGAAGAACAGGAGCGTGCGCTTCATGGCAGCGAATCGGCGTCAGCTATCAGCTTACAGCGTCGGGCGCTGAAAACCGATAGCTGAGTGCTGAAAGCTGACCGCTGAAAGCTGTTATGATAGGCAAATAAAAGGCGAACAGTGGAGGATATTCAAGAACAACTCGCGGTGCTGCGGCGGCGCATCGCGCGCATCGACAAGAAGTGGACCGGCGACACGCCCGCAGCCGGCGATCGCCTTCGCCCCACAGACCTGCGCCCCGCCCGCTACTTCGTCGAAGAGCTCATCAGCGGCGAAGTCGTACACACCGCCTGCGGCGAGCACTTCGAAACCGAGAAGCTCTTCGAGCGCCATCGCCGCCACGGCAGCATGGATATCTCGAACCTGCACGACCTGCCGGCCGACCTGCTGGATTCGCTCTCCGCCGGCGCTATCGCCTCCTCGCATCCCAGCAAGTGGGCCTTCCTCGACACCGAAACCACTGGTCTGGCCGGCGGCACCGGCACTTACGCTTTTCTGATCGGAGTCGGCAACATCGAGCCCGCCGGTTTCCGCCTGCGCCAGTTCTTCATGCGCGACTATGGCGAAGAGCCCTCCCTGCTGCGCCGCCTTTCCGAGCATCTCGCGCAGTTCGACGTGCTGATCACCTACAACGGCAAGACCTACGATCAGCCGCTGCTGGAGACACGCTTCCGCATGGCGCGCGCGCGGCATCCCTTCGAACGCCTGGCGCATCTCGATCTGCTGTTCGGCGCACGGCGTCTGTGGAAGCTGCGCTTGGAGAGTTGCCGCCTGGTCGAACTGGAGAACCGCATCCTGGGTGTCGAGCGCCAGGGCGACCTGCCCGGCGAAATGATTCCCTATTACTACTTCGAATATCTGCGCACTCAACAGGCGTTCCGGCTGGTGCCGGTCTTCCATCACAATGCCATCGATATTCTGTCGCTCGCGTGTCTGACCGCGATCGTGCCGTTCGCCTTTCGCGCGCCGGAGGAGACCGCCTTCCGGCACGGCGCGGACGCGATCGGCCTGGCGCGCTGGGTGCTGCAAGCCGGCCGCCACGAGGAGGCCCTGCGGCTGCTGCGCCGCGCGGTGGATCTGGGACTGCCGGACGATCTGCTGTTCCGCACCCTTTGGGATATCGGCACGCTGGAAAAGCGTTTGGGCCGGGTGGATGCCGCCCTGGTTGTGTTCGCGGATCTGGCCGCCTCGCGCAATGCCTACCGGGCGCGCGCCCTACGCGCACTGGCCATCCATTACGAGCACCGCGAACGCAATTTTGGCATGGCTCTGGAGATGACGCGAAGCGCTCTGGCGCTAGAGGATTCTCCCGACCTCCGCCGCCGCGAGCTGCGCCTGCTCCGTGGGGCGCGCACGCGCACCGGTACAGGCTTGTAAATTCACAAATCATTTACGAATTCCGCACCACCGCCCGGCCCGCATGCGCCATAATTGGCACGTGATCGCCGGTTTCAACCGCAAATCGACTCTCTGGCTCCTTCTGAGCGGCCTGGAGCGTGTCGTCGCCCTAGGCGTCCTAATGGCTCTGGCGCCCTTCATGTTGATCGTCGCCATAGCCACTACGCTGCTCTCCCGCACATCACCATTGATCGCACACCGCCGCCTGGGCCTCGGCGGCAGTCCGTTTTGGGTGCTGAAGTTCCGCACGATGTGGCGGCGCGGTACGCGGCCGGCCAAACGTTTCGCGCTGGTCGAGTACATCGTGGACGAAAGCGGCCCGCAAAAGAAGAGCGCCCGCGACCACCGTATTTGCAGCCGCTTCGCGCGTTTTTGCCGGCGCCATTCCATCGACGAATTGCCGCAGCTCTTGCACGTGGTGCGCGGCGAAATGTCGCTGGTCGGGCCGCGGCCCATCACCGACTCCGAATGGAACCTGCACTATCGCCCCCACGCCGCTGAAGTGCTGGATGTGAAGCCGGGCCTCTCCGGCCTGTGGCAGATCAAGGGCCGCAGCCGTTTGACTTACGAGCAGCGCCGCGATCTGGATCTGGCGCTGGCGCGCAACCGTTCGGTCAAGCTCTATTTTCAGATCCTGCTCTGGACTCTGCCCGAGATCTGGAGCGGCCGTAACGCCTGGTAGCTGGCGCCTTGCCGGGGCGTCCGGACACAGCAGTACCGCGGCCTGAGTCCAATAATTGAATCTGTGTTCGGCCAACTTCCTTCCGTGCTAGAATCGGAGCCGATTAGGGAGGTTGTTACTCTATGCCGAACCGATTCGGTCTTACGGCGCGTCTCCCGCTAACTTGCGGGGGCATGCTTGCTTTGGCGCTCTGCGGCTTGGCCCTCGGGCAGTCGGCGAGCACTCCTAGCGCTACCATAACCACCTTTGACGCTCCCGGCGCCGGCACGGGTTTCCGCCAAGGCACCACCGCCACCGGCATTAACGCCGCGGGCGCCATTACCGGATACTATGTTGACGCCGGTAACGTTTATCACAGCTTTGTGCGGAGTCCCTACGGTGTCTTTGAAGTGTTCGATGCGCCCGGCGCCGGCACGGGCTACCAGGAAGGGACCGACGCCAATAGCATCAACGACGCCGGCGCCGTGACAGGATATTACATCGACGGGAACGCGGTGGGACACGGCTTCCTCCGCGATGCCTCGGGCGTTGTTACCACGTTCGATGCCCCGCCGGTCTCCGGCACCAGCGGCACGTACGCTTACAGCATCAACAATGCGGGCGCCATCGCCGGTTTTTTCATCCAGGGTGCGTTGTATTACAGTTTCGTGCGCAGCCCAACAGGCGTATTCACCACGTTCGCCGCCCCCGGTTCCGGCGGAGATGGGTTGAATGGGACTTGGGGTTACAGCATCAATGATGCGGGCGCCGTCGCCGGCAGCGCTAAATTCAATTCCCCCCGCTACAGTTCGCCTTACTGGAGCTTCGTGCGAAACCCCTTTGGCGCCATCGATCCGTTCAGCGCGCCCGGCGCCGGTTCGTCGTCTAGTGAGGGCACGCAAGCATTCGGCATCAACAACGCCGGCGCCGTCACAGGATACTATGTCGACCCCCAAGGGGTGACTCACGGGTTTGTGCGAACCCCGCGCGGCGTCTTCATCAGGGTCGACGCTCCGGGCGCAACAGAAGCCCACACGTTCGCCGTCGGCATCAACGACGCGGGCGCCGTTACGGGATACTTCAACATCGATGCGGGTCTGATGCACAGCTTCGTGCGAAGCTCCTCCGGCGTTTTTCTAGCGTTCGACGCCCCCGGCGCCGGCGGCTCCGCTTATAGCGGCACTTTCGCGGGTAGCATCAACGACGCGGGCGCCGTCACGGGATACTATATCGACGCCTATTCGACCTATCACGGATTCCTGCGGACGCCATAACCTTCGCGCTGTGAGGCGGGCTATTCAGCCGAATGTCACTTAGTTTCCAAGTGGGGCAGGACTGCAGTCCTGTCAGGATGGGCCTGCGGCCCACGAATTTGATGAAAACCCGTGTGGGGCGGCGCCATGCGCCGCCGCGGGGCTTTACCCCCACCGGGGCGAGCTTGCTCGCCGAAGAGCGGGCCTACGAGGCCCGCGCAGGCTGCGAGCCTGCCCCACGATAAGACCGGGTGGCATTGGGCTATTCAGCCCGCGCGGGCAGTCTTCTGCGCGCGCTACGGCGCCACCGCAATCGTCACCTGATTCGACGTAGTGATGCCGTTGATGCTGATCTGCAGCGGCACGGCGCTTCCCGTGGGCGTGCCGGCGCCGGGCACCACACCGATCTGATACTCGCTGACATATTGCGGAGATAGGATCGAGTAGACGAACTGCGCCTCCACGTCGCCGATCGTCACAGTCGGCTTCAGGACGGTGTTCCGCAGGGTGTAAGTGCCATCGGGGTTGAATGAGTTCGCATTGTCCGCAATGAACGGCGTGACCGCCCCCAATCCCGTGCACCAAACGATCAGGGCGTGTCCGGAACTGAGCGAGATGGGGCTGGTTGTAATACCCGCGATCGAGCCGGCTGCGGCGGCTATCAAATTGGTGGTGTTGTCGGTGGCGATCGCTTGCCCTAAGCCGCTGGCGTTGGCGGTGAAGATGCCGGGCACCGCGGGCAGGACATTCACCGTTTGCGCCGCGGACGTTCCGGCGCTCGTCGTAACCACCACGTTCACCGTGCCCGTCAGGGACTCGACCGGAAGCTGGGCATCGATCTGCTGTGTGGCGACAAAGTATAGCCCCGCCGGCACTCCGTTGAATGTCACAGATGTGACGGTATCGAGTTCGGTGGAGAGCGGGATGGTATCCCCGACGGCCACCTTACTGGCCAGGTTCGTGCCGAAGATAGCCACGATCGAACCGGGCGCCACCCCTTGTGAGGAATAGTTGCCATTGTTGACCACGCCTCCCGCATTCACCTCCGGCGCTTGACCGCGCGCCAGGGATACTATCATGGCCAATCCAAGAGCCAACCCAACCGATCGCATGACTGCCTCCGATTCGATTTTAAGCGATCCACTTACTCGAACCCAAGCTTAAAGGCAAGATTTTACTTGTGCGGCGGTTCCACGGGCGCGGCGACGCGCGCGGCGACGCGCGCGGCGCGAATGCGTTCCAGCGTACGTGTAACTTCCGGGTGTTTGCCGCCGTCCAGGGCCACGGCCGTGGCGGCTTCCGTTTCCGCCTCTTTCAGGCGCGCCGCGGCCTGCAGCACCTGGGCCAGCATCCAGTGTGTCTTGAACCAGTTTGGCGCGTAGGAAATCGCGGCGCGCAGGCTCTGTTCAGTGCGCACGAAGTCGTTCCCGCGGGCGTAGAATGCGGCCACGTTGTAATAAGCGTTAAATGCGGCCTCCGTGGTGTGCGTGGCGCGTTGCGCGGCTATACCGGCCTGTTGGAACGCCTGCATCCGGATGAGCTGTCCAGCGCCGCTCCCGGCAATCTGCGCCAGCCGCCGCGAATACCACAGATCCGCGCTGGGGCCGGGCCCGCGCCAACGCTCGTATGCCGCGTACCGGCCCGCGGCGTCGTCTAACAGATTGGCGTCCAGAGCGCGCCGCACCGCGGCCAGCGCGGTCTCGGCCATCCACAAGCGCACGCCGAACAATATCAGTATGGCGGCGCAAGGCAGCGCGGCAGCCATGCGCATCCAGCGCCGGCCGGGCGGCCATGGTGGCAGGGCCGTACCAATGCTGAGCGACACCAGCATTGCGATGGTGACATAGTATGCCAACCCGGTGGGCAGCGTGAAGCAGGCGAATTGCTCGCTGACGGTTATGGCCGCCAGACCCGCCCCGAGCGCACCCGCGGCCGCATTCCCTTTCAACGTCCAGGCGGCCGCGAATCCGCTGGCAGCCAACGCCAGCAGCAGCACAGGCCCCGCCACGCCCTGCGCTACCAGCGCATCCAACAGAATGTTGTGCGGCGACTCGTGATAGAAATCCGGATAGGCGCGGCTGAGGTCCGCCGATTGATAAAGCGCGAAACTGGAGATGAAGGTCTCCGGTCCGTAGCCCGCCGGCCAACGCGCGGCCGCCATGCGCAGGCTGTCGCGCCACAGCAAAAAGCGCGCCCCGCCCGCCGGTTCCTGGAGCGCCCAGTGGACGCGCGCCCGCAACATGGCTCCCGCCGGCGAGAGATAGAACATCGCGCCGGCCACAACAATCGCTAAGGCCAAGAATGGCAGGCGAAAGCGCCTGCCCCACCCATGCTGTGCCGGTGGGGCTTTCGCCTGCTTGGCCGCCACTCCCCGCCGGACGCCCAAGACGCCCATGAACCCGCCACCAATCCCCAGCCCCAATATCGCCGCGCGCGTGCCGCTCAACACCATAGCCAACGCCCCAATCGCCACCGCCGCCCAAGCCAGCCATCGCCAGCCATCCCCCGGTTCCGACACTGCCAGCGCCGCCGCGGCGAACACCGCGAACAGCAGCCAATTGGCGGAGTAATCCGCATGGCCCAGCGTGGCAGGGGGCCGCACAATGGCCCATATCCCTTCCCCCACGTGGTAACCGCGCGCGTCGAGCAGCGGATCCCATCCGAAATATTGCGCGATGCCGTAGCCTGCCACCAGCAGCCCGCTAACCGCGATGCCCCGCAATATCACACGCAACCTGCCGGGCCGACCCGCGCAGCATGCCGCCACCATGTAGGCAAAGCCCAGCGCCGCCAGTTGCGTCACCAATCCCCAATAGCGCCAGTTGCCGCCCCCCAGCGACACCGCCGGATTTACGGAAGCCAGCGTGGATACGGCCAGAGACACCGCCATGCCGCACAGCGCCACCAGAAACCAGCGCGCCGCGCGCGAACCGGGGTAAAACCCCTGCGCGCCACCCGCCGCCGCCCACCAGATGGCCGCCGCCGCCGTCCCCAGCAGCAGCAAAACGACCTTAGGTGTAACATCGAAGTAAAAAAAACATCCGGGCGCGATCGCCAGCGGAATTAACCCCATGACGACGGCCAGCAGCAGGGCCATATAGGCTACACTATCTCACAGGCATGCTCACCAGCACGGCGGATTCTGTAAATACTTATCGCTATCTGAGCTTCCTCGGCTCGCGCTGGCGATTCATCGCGGCCACGTGCGCGATTGCGGTCGTTTTGGCGATGGGTGTCACCCTGACGCGGGCCAAGCAGTATACGGCCACGTGCCGCATTCTCATCGAGCCGCCCGCCGGCACAGATATCCGCAGCGCCTTGGGAGTAAGTCCCATCTATTTGGAGTCGCTTAAGACTTATGAACACTTCGCCTCCAGCGATAGCCTGTTCCTGCGCGCGCTGGAGAGGTTTCAGTTGCGGCAGCGGTTCCCCGACCGGCCCGTCGAATCGCTCAAAGCCGCCATCCTGAAAGCCGGCATGGTGCGCGATACCAAGATCCTGGAGATCGGTGTCACACTAACCGATCCGAAAATCGCGCAAGCGCTGGCGCAGTATCTGGGCGAGGAGACTGTCAAGCTGAGCCGCTCCGTCGACCAGGAAGCCGACCAGGATCTTTCACAGGCCATCGAGAAGCAGGAGGCGGAAGCGCAGGCGCGTCTGGATCGCAGCGAAGCCGCCTGGACCCGCACCATCGCGCAACAACCCATCGAGACCCTGCAACAGGACGTTCAGAGCGGCGGCGACCTGAAGAGCAGCCTGGAGCGGCAACTGTTGCGCGCCGAGGCGGATGCTTCCGAAGGCCAGCCGGGCGATGGCGCCAGCCGGGGACGCGCCGATACCTTGCGGAAGCAATTGGTCCAAGTCGATCGCGACCTGACCGCCAGGCAAGAACTGTTGGCGCGCCGTGTGGCGGACCGCGACCGCGTGGACGCCGAACGAACCGCCAGCCAGGAGGCTTACGCCACTGTCGAGACACGGCTCAGCCAGGTGCGTTCGGATCGCGGGTACCGCAGCGAGCGGCTGAAGATCATCGATCCGGGAATCGTGCCCGAGCAACCGTCGTCGCCGAATATCGCGCTCCGTTTGCTGGCGGCGCTATTGCTTGGGCTGGTGGTGCCGGTCGTCTATCTGACGCTGGAACTGAGCTATCGGACGCAGCGCGCGCTGGGGCAAGCCGGGCGGCCTGTCCAAAGCCTGCGCCCGACCGGAACCGCCGATGTTTGATCTCGTGGGGCAGGCTCGCAGCCTGCGCGGGCCTCGCAGGCCCGCTCTTCGGCGAAGCGAAGCTCGCCTGGGCCGGCGTAGACCAGCCGCAAACTGTCGACAACGCAACAGGGCGGCCTGCGAGGCCGCCGCAGGCGGCGAGCCTGCCCCACGATGATTGACCGCACACCTCATCGGTGGCGCATCGCCGCGCCGGCGCTGGCGGGCGGATATGCGGCGGCCATCGCGCTCGCACCCAAACCAGCCGTGGCACTGGCGCTGGCCGCGCCGCTGGCGGTTGTGCCATTCGCCTACTGGGCCATCCTGAAGCGCGACCGTTGGCTGACACTCTTCTTCGCCGCGGCGCTGCTGCTGCCGCCGCTGCCCTTCGGTTTGGGCAATTCCGGGCCGCATCCCGCGCTGGTCTTCGTCATCCTCGGCCTGCTGGCCGGCGTATTCAATCTGGGCGCCTGGCGCGCGCCGCACGCGCCGCTGAATCGCGCGTTCGCCATATTCTTCCTGGTCCTGCTTGGCAGTTCCGCGCTAGCCATGCTCTATTCGGGCGCCGCCGTGGGGCTGGGCAGCCTGATGCGCGTGCTGTTGTTCGGCATTTCCGTGTACGTATTCTTTTACGCGGCCCATGGCCCGGGCGCGCGCGAATCGCAGGACGCCTTCGCCCAGACGCGCTGGCTTTATTGGGTCGCCGTTGCGTCCGCGCTGTTCGCCTGCGTCGACTTCTATTTCCAGTTCCCCGCGCCCGCGGGATATGGCGCGCAGTTCATCTGGCTCCGTTCCGGCGTCTACCGGCGCGCGCAAGGCCTGTTTTACGAAGCCAGCACGCTGGGCAATTTTTGCGCATTCTTCCTCACCATGATCGCGGCGGCCCTGCTCCGGCCGCGCGGGCAAACTCCGGTTTCACGGCGCGGGCTGCTGCTGGGCGGGATGGTGTTCGCCGCCGCCTTGGTGCTCTCCTTTTCGCGCGGGTCTTTGCTGAATGTCCTGGTGGCCATCGCGGTACTGGTCTATTTAAACCGGAACCGCATCCGATTGGGCCGGTTTCTCCTGGTGCTGGCGGGCGCCGCGCTGGCCGCCGCCTTGGCGCTGCGCACCCTGCTGCCATCGTTCACAGGCGCATACTTGATGCGTGTCTCTACCACCGTCGAATACCTGTTCTCCGAGACCGAAGGCCTGCTCTCCGGCCGCGTGGCAAGCTGGCGCGCTGTTTTCGGATTCCTGGCGCAGCACCCCTGGCACGCGCTGTTCGGCATCGGCTACAAGACGCTGCCCTACTCGCAATACCTGGGGCGCACCGTGATCACCGATAATATGTACCTCAGCCTGCTGGCGGAAACCGGCCTCGTGGGCCTGGGCGCGATGTTATGGCTCAGCCTCCAAATGTTGCGCTCCGCGCGGCGTGCCGCGGCATCGCCCGACCCGCGGCGCCGCTTCTTCGGCAGTTGGATGTTTGCGTTTTGGGCCGGCCAGATGGTGCAGATGTTTACAGGCGATTTGCTGACTTACTGGCGGGTGCTGCCGCTGTACTTCTGGGTGCTGGCGATGGCGGTGCGCCATGAACATACTGCTGCTTGACCAGTTCGGCGAGTTAGGCGGCGCGCAACGATGTCTGTTGGATGAGATACCCGCCATGCACGCCCGCGGCTGGAACGTGCATCTGGCGGCGCCCGCCAACGGCCAGCTCACGGAGCGGACCGCCGCGCTAGGCGCCACCGTGGACCCCATCCGCTGCGGACCTTATTCCTCCGGTACCAAAACGCTGGCGGATATGGCGCGCTTCGCCGCCGAGGCGCCGCGCTTGTCCGGCGAAATCCGCGGCCTCGTGCGGCGGTATGGCGCAAATCTGGTTTATGTGAACGGCCCACGCCTGCTCCCCGCGGCCGCGCTGGCTGTGGCAAATGCCGCGCCCAAGAGTCCGCCGGTGCTGTTTCATTCGCACAGCCTGCTGGATGGGCCGGCCCGATGGCTGGCGGGACGCTCGATCGCTCGCGTGCGCGCCGCGACGGTGGCCGCCTGCCGCTTCGTGGCAACGCCGCTGCTGCCCTACTCCGGAGATCGCGGCATCCGGGTGGTGTACAACGGCGTGCGCCGGATCTCGCTCCCCAGCCGCCCGCCAACGGGAGAATTCCGCATTGGCTTGATCGGCCGTATCTCGCCCGAAAAAGGCCAGGCGGATTTCCTGCAGGCCGCCCGCATCCTGCACCACGCCGCGCCGCAATGCCGTTTTCTGATCTGCGGCGCGCCGCTGTTTTCCGACCCCGCGGCCATGCAATACTGCGCGGCACTGGAAGCCCTGGCCGCCGGCCTCCCCGTGGAATTCGCCGGCTGGACCGAGGAGGTAGAGTCCGTGTTCGCCACGCTGGACCTCTTGGTGGTTCCGTCTACACCGGTGGACGCCACGCCGCGCGTGATTCTGGAAGCCTTCGCCGCCGGCGTGCCCGTCCTCGCCTTCGCTTCCGGCGGCATCCCGGAGCTTATTGAGCACGGCGTGACGGGTTTCCTCGTGGAAGAGCGTTCGCCCAAGGCGTTGGCGCTCGCCATGCTCGACGCGATCGAATCGCCGATCCGCCTGCGCCAGGCAGCCGAAAAAGCTCGCGCCAAGGCCCGCACCGAATTCAGCCTGGAGCGGTATCGCGCGCAGATGATCGAGGCCATCGAAGCGGCACTGCCGAGGGAAGTTAACTAAAGCTGAGCTTCGCCGCCGCCGCTTGGCCTATATACTCGAACCATGCTGTGGATTGGCGCCGCTATTGCCGCAATCCTGGTTTTCTACCTGGTCTTCGTTCGAAGGCCGATGCGCCGCGTGGTGGCTTTGAGTTTAGCCGCACAGCGCGCGTGTGACCGGAAAGATTTCGCCGCCGCCGTAAGGTGCTGCCGCGAAAGCCATGCGGCGGCGGGCAGGCTGAAAGAACCCCACAAATCTCAAATAGAAGCGAAGATCGAGATCCAATGGGCCACCGCGCTGTACCGGCAGGGCCGGATGCGCGAGGCCGAAGATCTGCTCCAGCGCGGCTTCTCGCACACGCGGGCTGCCGGATGTTATCCGGAAATGAAACCGGCCTATCTCGTGTGGGGCGATCTCTGCGCCGATGAAGGCAGGCATCCCGAAGCCAAGCGGCACTACCGCATGGCGATGCAAGGTGAAGAGCAAATCGGAAATCTCGCCGGGATGATCTTCGACCTCCAGCGATTGGGCGACTCGTTAATCCGCCAAGGGCGAAGGGATGAGGCCGAAGAGGCGATCAACCGTGCCATCGTCCTCGAAACACAGGTGGTGCACGAGCAGATGGCGCGCCAGGGCAAGAATCCCGCTAAGCATCGGGTCACTTCGTGGAGCCTGCCGGACTTGCACTTCTGCCGTGAGCAGTATGAGGATGCCAGGCGGCTCTACAGGGAAAAAGTGGAGTCTTGGGAAAAGTCGGCGACGCGTCCGGATAACATCGATCTGGGTCATCTGCAAATGCGCCTGGCGCTGGCTGAAGCCCGCACGGGACACCGCGCGGAAGCTATGGAAATGTACACCAGGGCGGAGCAGACATCCGCGCGCGAATGGGGCGAGGGGCATCCTAAAGTTGCCGCCGCGCGCGCGGCGAAGGCTGCGTTGATGGACGAGCTGGTGGAGGTCCCTGGAGACTAACCTATGGCGTTCCTGTGGCTGCCTGTAATCCTATTCCTCGCTTTCTGCGCTCTTGCGGTGCGGCGGGTCGTGCGAAAGCTCGGCATCCTCAGGGCGCAGCTCGCCGCCTACCGCCGTGGCGACTATCAGGCCCAATTGCAGATCGTCGAGGGATTCAGAATCTACGGATCCAAGCCGCCGTATTACTTGTTCCTGCATGGCGTCGCCTGCTTTGAACTCGGGCGCCTCGAAGAAGCCGAGCACGCCATTCGCCGCAGTTTGGAGAAGGAGACTAATCCCGCGCTGAAGACTATCTGCCGCGACCAACTTGGGTTGGTGCTCATGGAGCGGGGGAACTGGGACGAGGCGGCTGCCTGTTTCCGGGAATGCATTGCGGAATCTCCCAGCCGCGGGGGCGCCCATCGCGCGATGGCGGAATTGCTGCTGCGGCGCGGTGTGCAGGATGCGGCGGCTCTGGACGCCGCGCGAACGGCTGTGGCGGCCGACCGTGCTCAAAAGGTAGGGGCGGGAAAGTTGGGAAAACAGGATCATAACTACAACTTGAGTGAGTCGCTCGGATTTCTCGCCTGGGCCCTGGCCAAGAATTCGGGCCATCCGGCAGAGGTCGAGAGTACGCTGCACGAAGCGTTCGCGCTTTGCGGCGAAACCGCGAAACCGATCCTCGCCAGGCTGCACTTCTGTGCCGGTCACGCGTATGCTGTCCTCGGGAACGCGGCCGAGAGCGCTAGCCACTTCCAGTGCGCTACCGGGATCGATCCGATCGGCAACTACGGCAGACTCTCGCGGTCTGAGCAGGCACCCATCGGTCAGCCTGCCTGATTCCGGCCGCTATCGGCCACCTGCGCCCCCACCAACGCCGGCTCACTAGCGGTATCCGCTACTACCGCCCCACCCGCCGGCAACGCCCGGAACGCCACCGCCGCCACTGCCGCCAACCCGGCCGCGCAGCCCAACATCGCGGAGTATCCGAACTTCGCAATCGCCGCGCCACCCGCGAGCGACGCCACTAACTGCGCGGCGAACGACACCAGCATCATCAGCGCGGCTGCGCCGGTGCGTTCCTGCTCGCGCACGCGATCCATCAGCAGCGTGTTCACGCCCGGGTCGGTCATCCACTGGCAGGATGTGTAGGTCATGAACACCGCCGCCGCCGCCCAGCCCGTGGGACCGGCGGCCAGACCGCCCATCGCCAGCGCGGTGGCCATCAGCATGGCGGCCGTGCCGGTGACCAAGCCGATCTTTCGCAGCACAAAGGGCGCCAGCATCAGCGCCACCACCTGCGACAGTTGCGAGCCGGACATGATCAACCCGATACGCTCCACCGGCGTATGCAGGCGCGCGAAGAAGGTGGTGAAGAACGGATTGAACGATCCCGTTGCCAGGTTCCAGAGCGCCCAAACGCTCAGGAACCGCGCCACGAAACGATTGCGCGGATACAGCTTGGCCCCTTCGGCCGGCGCCGGCGCGATGCGCAGCCGCGCCGAGGGCCACAGCGCCAGCGCCGCGAGCGCGCATCCGGCCAGCATGGCGGGCCGCTTGCCTCCCATCCAACCAGGCAGATGTCCTCCCAACCAGCTACCGAAGATTCCCAAGGCGATGGAGCTGGACGTCGAGATGCTGAAGCCCATGGACCGAGTCTTATCGCTGGTTAGCCGCGCGATAGCGGGCGCCAGCGAGACGACATACAGCGAGAATGCCACACCGCTGGCCAGCGCCAGCGCCAGCAGCGGCGCGCGGCTCGTCACCATGACGCGCAGCGCCGAGATCGCGCCCACCGACGCAAACGACACGAACAGCATCTTGCCCAATCCCCAGCGCCGCGCCAGGGCCGCCGCCGGCAGAATGGCGGCCACCATGCCCGCTGTCGTGGCGCTGTTCACCTGTCCTACAAAGTCCTCGCGGAAGCCCAGGTCGAGCAGGTACAGGTTGTAGAGCAGCACGTAGATGAACATGCCCAGCACGAAGAACGAGCTGGCGCTCAGAAAGAGCCAGTAGCCGCCGCTCAGGCCGCCGGAGCGCATCCGCCAGCGCGCGCCGCTGCGCAGCAACGCGGCCAGCGCGCGCGTGTGAAACACCGCTCGCCCGGCCAGAAACCGCGCCGTGCGCGCGTACTTCAGCAAGCGGCGGCCGAGCGTAAGCTGATCTTTCGGGATGCAGACCGCATCCACCGGACCCGGCAGCGGAGGCAGCAGCCGCCGCCGCACCACCGCCAGTTTGTCGCGCGCGGAATCGAGCAGCGCCAGGTGCAGCCACAGTTCGTCTTTATTGGGATGAAACTCCGACTCGAGCGGCGAGAACGCGAATACCTCGAACCATTCCCCGACCCGCGCCGGCAGTGCGGCCACTTCCTCTTCCGCCACCAGCCCCAACGCGCAGCCGTACCACTCGCGGGCCAGTCGAAACGCGCTGGCTTCGAGGCGCCGCAATTCGGGCGCGTGCAATTCCCGCCAGCGATTCCAGAATGGCGCATCGCCGGCGTGGTGCTCCAGAAACCAGGCGATCTCGTAGACATGGCACGCCCGCGCGCTGCCGCGCAGCAGGTGCCGCAGCATGTGCATTGTGGTGTATGCCAGCGCGTCCGGCGTGTCCAGGGCTTGCCCAATGCGCCGCGCCCAGAATTCTTCCACGCCGGGCGCGCGCAACCGCTCCGTGCGCTCGTCCCAAAACTGGAGATGCACTTCGATCGCCAGCGGGATTTCCGGATCGAAATGGCTCCCACCGCGCCATTCCCATCCGGTCTTGCGGACCAGGGCCGGCAGATGATCGGTCGCGTGATCGCCGGGCTTTTCCACCGGCTCGTAGCCGCGCTCGATCAGCAGATTCCAGGCGCGCCGCGCGTCATCCGGCGGGCAAAACAAATCCACATCGCCTTGCGGCCGCAGCCGCGGGTCCGAAACAAAATGGGGCGATTGTGTGGTGCCCTTCAGGAAGATGAATTGGATGCCGGCCGCCCCCAGCCACTCCGTCACCTGGTCCTGTAGGGCGCGTACGCGCCGGACGCGCTCCGTATTCTCGGTCAGGTTCACGGCGATACGTTCGCGCACAAAATCCGGCAGGGATTCGGCGGCCACCGCGCCGTACAACAGGGTTAGCGAGGAGCGGTCGCAGAAGTCCAGCACCGCGGGCCAGGGAGGCGGGGCTAAAGCCCCGCGCGGGCTTAAGTCCACCCCCCGTTTGAACTGCAGCGCCGCCATCACCGACGACACCGCGCGCGGAACTCGTGGAGTCACCTAGAAATGGTACCGAATCGCCGCATGGTGGGGCAGGACTCCAGTCCTGCGGCCGGCGTCCACGCCGGCCTGCTGGACAATCATGCCGCGCCGTCCCGCACGACTTGCTCCAGCAGGAGCGCGGCTTCCTCATAATCGGAGTAGTGCAGTTCAAAGGCCGGCGCTTCGGCCATCGACTCGACTACTTCCCTGCGCCGCGCGTCCAGCTCCGGATCGAACGCGGGCATGTCTCGCTGCAGGCGCTCCAGCGTGTCCGCACTTTCGATTCGAGTCATTCCCGCGCGGATGCCCGGGCGGCGGTCCAGGAACGCAATGTACTCTACGCGGCATTCCGGGTCCGTACGAATCGGCAGATCGGCGGTGCGCACCTCGATAGTGGGTTTTCGGTCCATTTCGTGGCCCACGGTGCGCCCACGCAACTCCGGAAACAGGTCGGGCGCCTGAGCGCGAAACCGGAACCGATGCGGCTCGCCGATCACGGTGCGTCCGCCATCCCATATGACGCTGCTGGCATCGTCGGAGACGTATGTCCACCCCCGCCGCGCGCAGGCGTAGGTCAGCGTGCTCTTGCCCACGCCGGATTCGCCGCAAAGCAGTACACCGGCGCCGTCCCAGGCCACGCAGGCGGCGTGCAGCGAGGTCAGATAGTTCAGCTCCAGCAGCATGTAAACTAACGCCTCCAGAAAGTGCCAGCGAAAGAAAACCCGGTCCGCCACGGTGGCGCGCGTCACGCAGGAATATCCGAAGCGCGCGCGCCGGTCTATGACACCGAAATTCTCCTGGTCCGACACCCACAGGATCAGGTGCCGCTGGCCGCGCAGGACAGGCGCGGGCGGCAATCCGCCGCTGCCGCCGCCAACCATCACGTGCACGCGCAGGGGCGGCCGGTCGAAACGCGGCCCGTAAGCGCCAAAACTCTCCTGTGCGGCGTCCAGCACTTCCCGCGTGTCGCTGGCGATTTCCACCGGAAATCCGTATGGATAGTAGCGGCCCACAAAGGGCAGCGGCGTCCGATACAGCAAGGGGTCGTTGACTCTGGCCTCGACGGCGTTGGTTGCGGGCATCTATTCGAGTAATAGCATACGCGCTCCGGTAAGAAGAGTAAAAACATGCCCGTGGACTACGCCGCGCGGGGCGGAAACGGTTATGCTGAATGGGGATGCGGACCGCAATCGTACATTATTGGCTGTTGAACTGGCGCGGCGGCGAAAAGGTGCTGGAATCCCTTTGCAGGCTTTTACCGGATGCCGATATTTTTACACTGTTCTACGATCCGCGCGCCGTCAGCCCGGAAATCCGACGGCACAACGTCACGGCGTCTTTCCTCAATCCTCTGCGCCGGTATTACCGCCAACTGCTTCCGCTGATGCCGCTGGCGCTCGAGCAGTTCGATTTACGCGGCTACGATCTGGTGGTCAGCAGCGAATCGGGCCCCGCCAAAGGCGTGCTTACGTCGTCCGACACGCGGCACATTTGTTACTGCCATACCCCCATGCGTTACATCTGGGACCTGTATCCCGCTTATGCCAACGAGTGGCTGCCGGCGTGGCAGCGCGCCGTGTTTGCGCCGGTAAGCAACTATCTGCGGCTTTGGGACTACGCCTCCGCCGCGCGCGTGGATGAATTCGTCGCCAACAGCGGCAATGTCCGCCGCCGCATCCAAAAAGCCTGGCGGCGGGATGCGCGCGTGGTGCATCCGCCGGTGGCCGTGGATAGCTTCTATTGGCGCGAGCCGGAGGATTACTATTTGGTGGTGTCCGAACTGGTAGCGTATAAGCGCGTGGATGTGACCGTGCGCGCGTTCTCCGGGCTGGGCCGCCGTTTGCGCGTGGCGGGCGATGGACCGGAGTTCAAGCATCTGAAACGCATGGCCGCGCCGTGTGTCGAGTTTTGCGGACGCGTGCCGGATGAGGAATTGCGCGATCTGCTGGCCCGTTCCCGCGCGCTGATCGTACCGGGCGAGGAGGATTTCGGGATGGCCCCGGTCGAGGCTCTGGCTAGCGGCAAGCCGGTGGTGGCCCTGGGGCGCGGCGGGTCGCTCGAAAGCGTGCCCACGGCCGATCCGTTCGGCGGAGTCTTTTTCGAGGAGCCGGACGAAGCCCACTTGATCGAGGCGCTCGACCGCTTCGAGCGTATGGAACGGCAGGTCCGCCCGCGCGAGCTGCAGCAATGGGCGGAGCAGTTTTCCGAGGCGCACTTTCTGGACCAGATGCAGGCGATCTTGGATTCGCCACCGGAGAAGTTCGCCGCGGAAGGGTCGCGATGGCGCGCGGTGGCACGGGGTCGCACAGGCTTCAGCCGGTGAGGCGATGCCGCGTGGGGCAGGACTCCAGCACGGACGGCCGGGGGCCGTCACCAAGGGCAGAAACCCAAAGCCTTGGGGGGGCGGGATTTATCCCGCGCGGGGCTTTAGCCCCGCAAAGGCGAGCTACGCTCGCCGAGGAGCGGGTTCTGGAGAACCCGCGCAGGCCTGGAGGCCTGCCCCACTAAAAGGCCAATCTCCCGCGCGGGGCTTTAGCCCCGCACTTCTCGAATCGACAGGTTGGCAAAAACGCAGCATAACAAATCCCGGCTTTATCAAACGGTTGGCGGAAGTTTCTCCAGAGTCCTGCGGCCGACATCCACGTCGGCCTCCGGAGAGCGGGTCCTGGAGGACCCGCGCAGACCTGGAGGTCTGCCCCACAGGGTCACTGGCGATACGGCGCGGCTTTTTCCGGATGGCCCGTCTCATCGTACAGCGCGATAAGATCCTGGCGGGCGGTCCGCAGCCAACCGATCGAGGGGCTGGTCTGCCTGGCGATGATGTCATATCCCGCCAGAAGGTGCGTTTCCGCCTCGCCGTAGCGATGCTCGCGCAAAAGAGTGCGTCCCAGCCTAAGCTGCGCGACACCGGTGTTCAGGTGATTGGCGGAGAGCGCTTCGGTGAAGCGCACGATCACTTCCCGGAGTAACTGCTCGGCGCGCGCGTACTGCTTCCTTTCCAGATAGACGCCGCCCAAGTTGCTCAAGGCGATGGCGACCGAATAGTGGCGGTCGCCATTCACCGTTCGGTAGATATCCACCGCGCGGCGGAAGCGCGCCTCCGCCTCATCCAGCTTTCCACGCTTCATCTCCACGTTGGCCAATTCGTTTAGCGCCAGGGCGACCTGGGTGTGCACCGGCCCATAAACGCGCTCCTGAATCGCCAGCGCACGCCGCAGCGCTTCTTCCGCTTCGTTATAGCGCTCTTCGCGCCCGAGCGCCTGTCCCAGAAACGTCAGGCTGGAGGCAACCTCGGGATGATCCTTGCCATACCACGATTGGTAGATATCGAGCGCCTGCCGCGCGAACGCCTCGGCCTCGGGGTAATGCCCGAGGTTGTACTGGATGGCGCTGAGGTTGATCAAATCGTCGGCGACCAGCGGGTGGCGGCCGCCGTACATCTGGCGGTGCATGGCCAGGAGCCGGCGATTCAAGGAATCCGAAATATCGTAGTGGCCGAGGTAGAACTGAGTGTTGGCCAATTCGGTCAGGCTCTCCGCCAGATCCGGAGCCGCTGCGCCGTGCGCGGATTGCAGCCGGATGGCTTCCTCAAGCACCGTGATGGCTTGCGAATACCGGCCGCGGTGTTCCAGCACTTTACCCAAGGCGGATGTGGCCTTGGCCACCGCCGGGTCGTTTGCGGGCAGTAGCCGGCGGCTCATATCAAACCCTTCGCGGACCAGCCGTTCGGCTTCATCGAGCCGTGCCTGGCGGATGCGCAGCAGACCGAGTGCGATCAAGCTCTCCGCCACTTCAGGATGTTCGCGGCCATAAATCGCCCTGCGCCGGTCGAGGGCGGAAGCGAGCAGCGCGTCGGCGCGGTCCAGCTTTCCCAATTGCTGGTAGAGCCCTCCCAGGGTCTGATAGAGCTCAGCCTGCACGGCGGGCTCACGATCGAGAATGCGCGCCTCTTCGACGCCGCGGTCGAGCAGCGTCACGACGCGCAGATCGTCCGCGGGCCCGGCGGTTTGATCGCCGAATAAGTTGAGCATGAAGCGCTGGATACGTTGTGTGCGGGCCGCCTCGGCCAGGGTGCGGGTGCGCGCCGCCGCCAGCCTTAAGGTGAAGACGGCCACCAGCGCGAGAATGGCGGTGAGCACCACAGCCGCGACGGTTAGGGCGCGGCGGTTGCGGCGTTCGAATTTACCCAATCGGTAGCGCAGGCTGTCCGGCCGAGCTTCCAGCGGTTCGCCGTTCAAGTAATGGTCGATATCCCGGATCAGCGCCTCGACGGACCGGTAACGCCGCTCGGGGTCTTTGTGCATGGCCGTGAGGCACAGCACGTCGAGGTCGGCCCAAGCCGTCTTACTCGCCGCCGCTTGGGCACCCGCTGACGGCTTATGGGGTTGACCTTCTACGATTACGGAAGCGGCTTCCGCGGGCGTCCGATTGGAGAGGTCGAATGGAAGGCGGCCGGCCAGCAATTCATAGAGGATCACTCCCAGCGAGTAAACGTCGGTGTAGACTCCCACCGGGCCATTGCGGACCTGCTCGGGCGCGGCGTAAGCGGGCGTCATCAGGCTCAAGCCCGTGAGCGTCCGATCCACAGGCTGGTCCAGGCCGCCGAGGTGTTTGGCGATGCCAAAATCGAGCAGCCGGACGGTTCCATCGGGCTTCACCAGGATGTTGGACGGCTTCAGGTCGCGGTGGATGATGGCATGCTGATGCGCGTGTTGCACGGCCTCGCAGACGGAGCGAAACGAGCGCAGCCGCTCTGGGATGGACGACTGGCGCCGCCGGCAGTACTCTGTGAGCGGGAGCCCATCGACATACTCCATAACGAACCACGGAGTTCCGTCGGCCAGGGTATCGGCGTCGTAGATCCGCGCGATGGACGGATGATTCAATTGCGCGAGGGTACGCTGCTCGCTAAGGAAGCGCTCGCGGCGGGCGGGCGAGAGCCAGGCGTCGCGCAGGATCTTGATGGCGGCCAGACTGCCGAGGTCGTCGCGCGCGGCGAGATATACCACGCCCATGCCGCCCTCGCCGAGCGGTTTCACAATACGGTACGCGCCGAAGTTGGCGACGGGAGCCGCGGGAAGGGTACCATTACCGATGATACGCTGCGCGAGGTTGGCGACGTCGCGATCCAGCAGCGAAGCGCCCCGGGAATCCTCCCGCAGCATGGCCAGCACGTTGGCCATGAGCGGCTCGTCGCCTTGGCAGGCGTCCTGGAGGAAGTGGTCGCGTTCGCGTTCGGGAAGGTCCGCCGCTTCGTGAAACAACGTTTGGATGCGATCCCAACGCGCGCTGTCCATGTTTGCTACTTTCGCGTCCATCGCTAAGAGCGGGCCTACGAGGCCCGCGCAGGCTGCGAGCCTGCCCACTAAGACACGTTAACCCGCGCGCCGCAGTTCATTTGCCAGCCACGCTTTGGCCGAGCGCCAATCGCGTAGAACGGTGGCCTCCGACACCTCCAGCAGCTCAGCGGTTTCGCTGACGTCCAGGCCCCCGAAGAAACGGCTTTCCACCAGCATGGCTTGGCGGGGGCTCATGCGAGCCAAGTCGTCCAGCGCGGTATCGAGCGCCAGCAGGTCGTTTCCGCACGAGGCGGCTTCGTCCAGCGATTCGTCGAAGACCACCAGCAAGACGCCCTCGCCTCCGCCGCGCTTGTGGGCATGCCGGCGGCGGGCCGCCTCCACCAGGAGTTGCCGCATGGCGCGCGCGGCGATGCGTTTGAAGTGCAGGCGGGAGGTATCGGCCAGATGCGGTGAATTCGCCATCTTCAGCCAGGCTTCGTGAACCAGCGTGGTGGGGCTAAGGGTGGCGTTCGGGTCGCGGCGTTTCACGGTGGAGGCCAGGCGGCGGAGCTCCTCATAGGTCAGGCTGAACAGGTGATCGAGCGCACGCCTCGCCTCCGGAGTAGCGCCCAGTTCGCCGGGATTAAATCCGTGTGCCGTTCCAGTATTTCGAAAGCGCATGACGGTTTTTCCGGCGCGTTTGCGCAATGCGTAGTAGGTCCACTGCCCTGAGGCATCCTACCGTGCAGAACCGGCTCTTTCGGCATGCTATCACCGGAAGAGGTACGCGGGCAAGTAATGGACGTTCTACACCTGGGAGGGATTATGCCGTCTAAACGATTATTTGGAAAAGCCTGGGGGGCTTTGCCCGCCAGTTTGCTATTGGCTTTGCCGATAGCCGTTTCCATCCCTTGTGCCAACGCGCAGACCTTTGCCAAGGTGCCGGCGCTGTCTTTCACCAAGACCTTCGGCGGCGCGAACCCTCTGCCGCAGACGGTGGCGATCGCCAGTACCGGAACTAATTTCAGCTTCACATCCACGGCAACGACCTCAACGGGCGGCTCCTGGTTGCAGCTTACGCCTTCCTCCGGAGTATATTCCACGCCCGCGGCCGTGATCGTCAGCGTAAATCCCTCCGTTTCGCTGGCCGCGGGCACCTATAGCGGGCAGATCGTATTTGCAGAGTATTCCGCCGGGACCCCCAACATGACCGTGCCGGTGAGTCTGACGATTACGCCGGCGGGAGCGGCTTTCTTCGACGATACATCCGGCCAGGTCAGTTTCTCCATGGTACCCGGCGGCAAACCGCCATCCCAGATCGTACAGATCCGGAACGGGGGACCCGGGACGTTGAACTGGAGCGGGACGGTGAGCACGGCAGATGGCGGGAATTGGCTGGGCGTGTCCGCCACGGCGGGGACCGCGCCCTCGCTGGTTACGGTGAGTTTAACGCCCGCATCTTTGCCCGGCGGGGGAGCGCTGGCGGGCACGTTTGTCGGCCAGCTTAAGTTCACAGCGACCGGCTGCAGCATCACCGTTCCCGTGAGCGTAACGGTAGGAGCCAATGTTTTCGGCCAGGTGAATCCGATCAGCTTCACCATGCCTTTCGCGGGAGATAATCCGCCCCAGCAGGTGCTGCCCATCCCGAGTACGGGCACTACTTTCAATTTCTATTTTGCGATGGTGGCCACCGGCAACGGCGGCAGTTGGCTAAAGATCAATCCTTCGTCTGGCGTTTACTCCACGCCCGCGGCCGTGGCCATCAGCGTGAGCGCCTCGACCCTGGCGGCCGGCACCTATACCGGTGAAGTGATGATTTTCGAATACTCTTCGAATAACTTGTGGATCACGATCCCGGTGACTTTAACCATCGCGGAGCCGGGCGCCACATTTTTCGACAATCTCCCCGGTGAGTTGAGTTACTTCATGACTCCGGGCGGCAGCTTGCCCGCCCAAGAGCTCGAAATCCGCAATGGCGGAACGGGGACGTTGCATTGGACCGGCGCGGCAAGCACCGCCGACGGCGGGAAATGGCTGGCTTTGTCGCCTGCCAGCGGCGCGGCGCCTTCGATCGTGACGGCGACGATCACGCCTCAATCCCTTCCCGGCGAGGGGCTCATTGCGGGGACTTACTGCGGCCAATTGTTATTTGAGGCGACGGGTGACACGGGCACGGTCCCGGTATGCGTCGTGGTGGGGAATAATGTGTTCCGGCAGGTGAACCCGATCGACTTCACCATGCCGGAGGGCGGCGCGAATCCGCTGCCGCAAGTATTGACCATGGCCAGCAACGGTTCCTCTTTCAGCATTTATTTGGAGGCGGTATCCACCGGCACCGGCGGCAACTGGCTGCAGATCAGTCCATCTTCGGGCGTCTACGGCACTCCCGCGGCCTATGACGTGAGCGTGAGCGCCTCCACGCTGTCCGCCGGGACCTATACCGGAGAAATCGTTTTCTTCGAATACTCCTCGAACACGCAGGCGCTGGTGGTACCGGTAACCTTGACCGTCGCGGCGCCAGGCAGCACTTTCTTCGACAACCTGCCCGGCCAGTTGAGCTTCTTCCTGATACCGGGGGGGACGCCGCCACCGCAAACCGTGCAGGTTCGCAACGGCGGCGGCGGGGCTCTGAGTTTCACAACATCGACGAGCACCGCGGACGGCGGCGCCTGGCTGACTGCAACGCCCGCCACTGGAACGGCGCCGGCGACGGTGACCGTGTCGATCATGAGTGCGAACCTACCGGGCCAGGGACTGATTGCGGGCACTTACTGCGGCCAGGTCTTGTTACAGACGGCGGGTGACACGGGTACGGTTCCCGTGTGCGCCGTAGTAGGTCCCAATGTGTTTGTACAGGTGAATCCTATCGACTTCAACATGACGGTGGGCGGCTCCAATCCACTGCCGCAGGTGGTGACCATCGCAAGCACGGGCTCCACGTTCAGTTTCTACATTACGTCGCTGTCTACCGCTACCGGCGGCAGTTGGCTGACGATCGCTCCCTCTTCGGGCGTGTACGGCACTCCTGGGGCGTATGTAGTTGGCGTAAGTGGCGCCACGCTGGCGGCTGGAACTTATACAGGGGAAGTCGTATTTGCCGAATACTCCTCGAACACCATGGCCATCACGGTGCCGGTGACTCTAACGGTGGCGGCGATCGCGGACACCTCTTACTTCGATAGCCTGCCCGGCCAATTGACGTTCTCGCTTAAGCCAGGCGGCACGCCGCCCGCGCAGCCCCTGCAGATCAGAAACGCGGGAACCGGAACATTGAAATGGACCGGATCGACCAGCACCGCGGACGGCGGCGCCTGGCTCACGCTGTCGCCTGCCAGCGGAACCGCGCCTACGGCGGTCAGCGTCGGAGTCACAACTTCGAAGCTGCCCGGCCAGGGACTCGTAGCGGGCACTTTCTGCGGCCAGGTGCTATTTGTGACAGCTGGAGACACCGCGGCTGTCCCGGTGTGCGTGCAAGTCGGGCCGAACGTCTTCAGCCAGGTGAATCCACTAAGCTTCAATATGTTGGCCGGCGGGGCGAATCCGCTGCCGCAAGTGGTGCCTATCTTAAGCACCGGCTCCGTTTTTAGCTTTTACAATACGGCCGTGGCTACCGCCAAGGGCGGCAATTGGCTCACTCTCAACATAACTTCGGGCGTCTACGGCACGCCCGCGAATTATGCCGCCAGTGTAAACGGCGCCGGCTTGGCGGCGGGAACTTATACCGGGGAAATTACGTTCTTTGAATACTCGGGGAACACCATGTCGATCACGGTGCCGGTGACTTTGACCGTTGCATCCTGCGGCGCATTGTTCGACGACCTTCCGGGTCAAATCGGTTTTTCCTTCGTGCCCAGCATAACGAATCCGCCGTCCCAGACGGTGCAGATCCGGGCCGCCGGGTGGGGGGTGCTGCATTGGAGTGTGACGCCCACTACGGCCGATGGCGGCGCCTGGCTGACGGTGAGTGCGCATAGCGGGACGGCGCCGTCCAATGTCACTATCGGAGTGGTGAATTCAGCCCTGCCCGGGAGCGGCCTGGTGGCTGGGAGTTTCAACGGCCAGTTGTTGTTCCAATCCACGGGCGGCAATGTCAGTGTTCCTATAACCGTCACAGTCGGGGCCAGCGTTTTCAGCCCGGTAAGCCCTTTGAATTTCAGCATGACACTCGGTGGATCGAATCCAACGTCGAAGACCTTTATTTTGGCAAGTACCGGCGCCGCATTTAGCGCTTATACGATCAACGTAGCGAGCGAAGGCAATTGGCTGTCGGTCAACCCCTCGACAGGCGTATACGGCACGCCTACCACAATCACGGCGAATGTTAGCGCATCCACGTTGCCGGCGGGTATCTACGCCGGAGAGGCTGTCTACTTCCAGTATTCCGGCAATTCCATGGCGATGACAGTGCCAATGACCCTCACGGTCACCGACCCGCACGTGCCGGCGACTATCAAAACGACCAGTGGTACACCGCAGAGCGCCACTGTCGCCAAGCCGTTCGCCGAACCTTTGGTGGCCACCGTAAAGGACTCCTCGGGCGACCCCGTGTCCGGCGTGCTGGTGACGTTCACGGCTCCTACCAGCGGGGCGAGCGGGAGCTTCGCCTGTTCGGGTAACACCGCCATTACCAATAGCGCGGGGGTAGCGAGTTCGCAAGTATTTACGGCTAATACGAAATCGGGCAAATACACGGTGACCGCCACGGGAGATGCCCTCACCACCAGCCCGGGCTTTGCATTGACCAATAAATCCGGACCGCCGGCTTCCATCACGGCTACTGCCGGCACGCCGCAGACGGCGACCGTCAACACGGCCTTCGCCACGCAACTGGCGGCGACGGTGAAAGACACCTATGGCAACCCGGTGGCTGGCGCGACGGTGACCTTCACCGCTCCGGCGGGCGGCGCCAGCGGGACGTTTGCGGGCGGCGTGAATACGGCTACCACTAACGCCGCCGGTGTGGCAACCGCCGCGGTGTTTACGGCCAATACCACCGCGGGCACTTACACAGTCACGGCCAAGGTTGGAACGTTCACCACCAGCCCAGGCTTTGAATTGACCAACGCGGCGGGGTCGCCGGCTTCCATTGCGGCGACCGCCGGTACGCCGCAGAGCGCGACCGTCAATACGGCCTTCGCCACGGATCTGGCGGCGACGGTAAAGGACACCTACGGCAACCTGGTATCCGGCGCTACGGTTACGTTCAACGCGCCGGCCAGCGGCGCCAGCGGGACGTTTGCGGGCGGCGTGAATACGGCTACCACTAACAGTGCAGGCGTGGCTACCGCGGGAACGTTTACGGCTAATGGCACGGCAGGGGGCTATACAGTCACGGCGAAGGCGGGAACCGTTAGCACCAATCCGGGCTTTGCGTTGACCAATAAAGCGAATTGAGTGGGAGGGCGGGCAATTATGCCCGCAGCCGGCTTTCAGCCGGCTCTGGCCGCCTAAAAGGCGGCTGCGGCCAGGATTGGCCGCCCTCCAATGGCCATCGCACGATCATTACATTCGTGCTATGCTGCCTTTCGCGATGCACATTCCGGATGGCTACCTCAGTCCCTCGACGTGCGCGACTCTGGCCGCCGCCGCCGCGCCATTCTGGTATGTCGCCTTGCGGCGCGTGAAATCCGCCTTGCACGCGCGGCTGATCCCGCTGATTTCGCTATTCGCCGCGTTCTCATTCGTGATTATGATGTTCAACCTGCCGCTGCCCGGAGGCACCACCGGCCACGCGGTTGGCATGGGCGTGGCCGCCATTGTCCTGGGCCCGTGGGCTTCCATCCTGGCCATCTCGATCGCGCTGACGATTCAGGCCGTGTTCTTCGGCGACGGAGGCATCACGGCCATCGGCGCGAACTGCTTCAATATGGCGATTGTCGGGTCGCTGGTGGGCTATGGCACTTATCGATTGGTCGCGTGGCGGGCGGCGCTCGGCTCGGCACGCCGCGTGGCGGCCGCCGGACTGGCCGGGTACACGGCGATCAATGTCGCGGCATTGTGCGCGGCCATCGAGTTCGGCATTCAGCCGCTGCTGTTTCGCGACACCTCCGGCGCGCCGCTTTATGCGCCGTACCCGCTGCGCATCGCAATTCCCGCCATGATGCTGGGACATCTGACGCTGGCGGGACTCGCGGAGCTGGTAATTTCTTCGGGCATGGTGGCCTACCTGCAGCGCACCGATCCCGGGCTTTTGCGCGCGACCGCGCCGGATGCCCCGCCGTCGGACGAATTGGTGCGGCCGGCGGGCCGCGACAGACGTCTGCCCACCGCGCGCAAATTATGGCTGGCGCTGGCGGCGCTTCTGATTCTGACCCCGCTCGGCATTCTGGCCGTGGGCAGCGCCTGGGGTGAATGGAGCGCGCGGGATTTTGCCGACCCGCAGGTGCGGCGGGAGATCGCGACGGCGTCCCGCAACCAGGCGCCGCCGCCCGCAGCGCCGCGCGGTCTGGAGCGGCTTTCGTCGATATGGACCGCGCCGCTTTCGCGTTACGCGCCATCCTTTGTGCGCGGCGCATCGTTCGGGTATTTAGTTTCGGCGATGGTGGGAGTGGGACTCATCATCGTGGTAGCGCCGTTGCTGAATTGGCTGCTGGCGCTGCTTCCGGCCGCCCGGCCGGGCCGACGGCGCAAGGGCTTCGTCGAAAAGACCGCGCGCGGATTGCTGGACGTCACAGAGCAAGCCCTCTTCGCGGAAGACATGGCCGCGGCTTCCGGCTTTCTGCAGCGTCTCGATCCGCGCGTGAAGTTGATCGGCATCGGCGCGTTGATTGTGGCCGCCGTGGCCGTGCATCGACTCTGGGTGCTGGCGGGCATTCTGGCTCTCGGCGTGGTTCTGGCGCTGGCCTCGCACATCCCCATCCGGCTGCTGACGGCGCGCGTCTGGCTGGCTGTGCTGGCGTTCACCGGAGCCATCGCGCTGCCCGCGATTTTTCTGACGCCGGGCGCCGCGGTCTGGCGCGTTCCTCTGCTAGGTTGGGCGGTCACGCAACAGGGAGTGCGCAGCGCCGCTTTCCTGGTACTGCGCGCTGAAACGGCGGCCACTTTATCGACGCTGCTGATTCTCACCACGCTATGGACGCGCCTGCTGCATGCGCTACGATACTTTCGCGCGCCCATTGTGATCGTCGCCATTTTGGGGATGACCTATCGTTATATGTTCCTGTTCCTGGCCGCCGCGCGCGATATGTTCGAATCTCGGGAGAGCCGCATTGTGGGCGTGCTGGCTCCGTCCGACCGCCGCCGGCTGGCCGCCGCCAGTGCCGGAGTGCTGTTGGGCAAGACGCTGCAGGTAAGCGGCGAAGTTCACATGGCTATGCAGGCGCGCGGTTTTCGCGGCGAGATTCGCCTGCTCGACGACTTGCAAATGCGCCCGAACGACTGGCTGCGGCTGGCGGCGTTCGTGGGCGCGGCCACGTTGGCGGTATGGCTGGGACGATGACCAATCTTCGAAACGAGCTGGCCTTCGACGTCCGCGAGGTGTCTTACCGCTACAACCAGGTGGCGGCTTTGAACTCGCTCTCGATGCACGTGCGGCGCGGCGAACGCGTGGCGCTGTTGGGCGCCAACGGGTCGGGCAAATCGACCTTGCTGCGCTTGCTGGCGGGGCTGTGCTTTCCGGAACGCGGCGAGATTTCGTTCTTGGGAGAAAGCCTGACCGAACACGCCTTGCGGGACGAGGAGTTCTTCTATAGGTTCCGCCGCCGCGTGGGCCTGGTCTTTCAAAATGCGGACGTACAGTTGTTCAGCCCCAGCGTGTTCGATGAGCTGGCTTTCGGTCCGTTGCAACTTCGCTGGCCGGCGCAGAAGATTCGAGACCGCGTGGGAGAAGTGCTGCGCTCGATGGACATCGCGCACTTGCAGGATCGCGCGCCGCATCGCCTGTCGGGCGGTGAGAAGAAACGCGTGGCCCTGGCGTCGGTGCTGGTGCTCGATCCGGAGGTGCTGCTGCTCGACGAGCCCAGCGGCGCGCTCGATCCCAGCAGCCAGGCGCGCATCGTCGATTTCCTGGTTTCGTGCGGCAATGGCGCGAAGACGGTGATCACCTCGACGCACGACTTGGATACGCTCGAGGATATCGCCGACCGGTGTTACGTCTTCGCCAATGGGCGGGTAGCGGCGGAAGGCGCGCCGCTCGAAATTCTGCACGACGTGGCGCTGCTGGAGCGCGCCAAGCTGATCCGGCCGCACGCGCACGTGCACGCGCATGGCGAAGGTGGCGTGCAGCCGCATCCGCATGTGCATCGGGGCGAGGGGGATTAATCGGGCTGGTGTGCCGGGTATGCTGGTGGGAGGGCCGGTCATGAGCGAAAGCGCCATTCCTTCGTACATGGAGATCGTCGATTTCATCGCTGGCGGCACCACCCCGCAAGCGGTCATCGATTATCACCCGTCCGCCGCGGCCCAACAGCGCGTCTTGGAACTGATATCGCGGGATCAAGATGGCGGGCCGACGGCGTGAATACTGTCTGACGCATGAGGAAACACGGCGGTTCTTCGGTTATCGGGAATCTGGCCTACGCCTGTGTCCTGTGCAATCGGTACAAAGGGACGGATATCGCGTCGATAGATCGCTTCGGCCGGATGCGCCTATTATTCGATCCAAGGCGAGACGCGTGGGACGAGAAACCCCTCCCCGGCCGCGGTTAACAGCTCCGGCGTGGCCGTCAAATACCAGCAGGTCTCTTCTTTGCCGAGGTGGCCGAGATAAACCGACAGATGCGGTATGAGGGCGCGCACATCCAGGTTGTCGGCGTACCACGCCACGAGCCGCCGCACGGCGAAACCGTGCCGGAACGAATGCAGCAAGGGGCCTCGCTGGCCGTCGGCATGCTCGATCCCGACAGAATGAATCAGTTGGCCGAACATTCGACGGAGTGCCGCATAGCAGAGGGGCAGCCGTCTTCCGGTAATCAAGAACGCCTTCGAGGGCCGGCGCAGCTTGGCCCGATTACGTTCCTGCAAGTACGCACGCAACTGGTCCGCCGTACTGGAATGGATGGGCACGATTCGCGACTTGTAGACCCACATTTCCGTTTTGGGTAGTTACTTGATAACCTCTTGATGGCTTCGGACGCCTTTATTCATGAGGGTTTGAACGTAATGAAGACACGCCGGAGGTCAACACCCAATGGGTGAGAGACAAAACGGGCCATTTCAGCTTTCCTTCAACGCCTCGTTGAAGGTGGATTTCCAGGGATCGCGGGT
>Ga0187871_10000141_pt1 | contig 65839 bp, 67 predicted proteins | sample June2016WEW_16_1_FD_132988 | JGI IMG/M metagenome (GOLD analysis project Ga0187871, IMG submission 132988) | Peatland microbial communities from SPRUCE experiment site at the Marcell Experimental Forest, Minnesota, USA - June2016WEW_16_10 | ecosystem: Environmental > Terrestrial > Soil >...
AGAATGGCGGGAGTGGCGGGGCTCGAACCCGTAACCTCTGCCGTGACAGGGCAGCGCTCTAACCAATTGAGCTACACCCCCACAAAAGGGGACGGCGAAGCTAGAAAATGCCTTCGGAAGCGTCAAGCGACTTCATAAAAAATTCGGGCGGCAGACGCCAAGGAGGTGGGGGTGGGGAACCCCGCTGAAGAAACGTACTGCCACCCGAATGCATCAATGTTACTTTTTTGTAAACCTTTGTCAACAAGTTATCGTTCTTTTGGTTCATTTTTGGGCACCCGCTTCCTTTCCAGGCTTTACGCGGCTAAACTTTTCCATAAATTCCCGTTATGGCTGCGTTGGAATCAGCGGCACTTTTTCAGGGATTGGACCCCGGCGAATGGCAGGGCCTGCACCGCATCGCGCAGGAACGGCAGTTCGCCGCCGGGCAGGAGATTTTCCGTGAAGGCGACCCGGGCGACGGTGTCTATGTCATCCGGGACGGTTTGGTGGAAATCGCGCATCTCACGGATTTGCGGGAGCACCGTGTGTTTTCCCGCCTCGGTCCCGGCGAAATTTTCGGTGAAATGGCCGTGATCGAAGACCTGCCGCGCTCGGCCACGGCCACCGCTGCGAAGGACGCGCGGGTCTATTTCATTCCCCGTGACGAGATGCTCGCCCTGCTCAAACGTTCGCCGGGTCTGGCCTTCAGTGTGTTGCAGGAAATCAGCCGGCGCCTGCGCGACTTCAACCAGCTCCATCTGCGCGAAATCATCCAGGCCGAGCGCCTGGCCGTGGTGGGCAACTTCGCCCGTTCGATCCTGCACGATTTAAAAAATCCGCTGACGGTCATCAGCCTGGCCACCGAGACGCTGGATCGTCCCGGCCTCACGCCGGAGAAACGGGCGCAATCGCTCGGCTACATCCACCAGCAAATCGAGAACATCAGGGGAATGATCGGTGACATCCTGGAATTTACCCAAAGCAGCCGCACGAACGCCACGTTTACCAACACCGACTATCGCCGGTTCGTCACCGACCTGTTGCCGGAGCTGAACGCGGATGCCCAGGTCAAGTCCGTGCGCATGGAACTGCAAAACGACCCGCCGGCTGTCCCGCTCCGGCTGGATGCCCGCCGTCTGCGCCGGGTTTTCTTCAACCTGCTCCACAACGCCATGGATGTAATGCCCGGTGGCGGCGCCATTTTTCTGCGGTTTCAGCCTGACGACAAGGAAGTCGTCACCGAGTTGGAGGACACCGGCCCGGGCATCGCGCCGGAAATCGCCGACCGGCTGTTTCAACCCTTCGCCACGCACGGCAAACCCCACGGCACCGGCCTCGGTCTCTCCATTTGCAAAAAAATCGTCGAAGACCACGGCGGCCGTATGGGGGTGCGCCACGAACCGGGGCATGGTGCGATTTTCTACTTCGCACTGCCGCGGGCAGGGAACGTTGACGGGTCGAAGAGTTGACGGGTTGAGACGAAGTTGCAATTCCTCTGGACATCCCGCTTCAACGCCTCAACCCTTGAACGGTTTAAAGAACGATGAACCGCATCCGCCTGCTTCCCGAACATGTTGCCAACCAAATCGCCGCCGGCGAAGTGGTCGAGCGCCCCGCCAGTGTCGTGAAGGAGCTGGTCGAAAACGCGCTCGATGCGCAGGCGGCGCGCGTCACCGTCGAGATCCAGGCCGGCGGCCGCAGTCTCGTGCGCGTGATCGACGACGGGGCGGGCATGAGCCGGGACGACGCGCTGCTCTGTCTCGAACGCCACGCCACGAGCAAAATCCAACGCGCGGAGGACCTCGCGGCCATTGCCACCATGGGTTTTCGCGGCGAGGCCCTGCCCAGCATCGCCAGCGTCAGCCGGTTCATCCTGACAACGCGCGAACGGGACGGCCATTCGCCCGAAGGCACGCAGATCATCGTCAATGGCGGGAAGATTGCCGAGGTCAAGGCCGCTGGCAGCGCACCCGGCACGAGCGTGGAAGTCCGGCAACTTTTCTTCAACCTGCCGGCGCGCCGGAAATTTTTGCGCACGGAGGAGACCGAGGCGGCGCACATTCAACATTACCTGACGCTGGCCGCGCTGGCGTATGCCGAGGTCGCGTTCGCGTTCGTCAAGGATGGCCGCACCATCTGGCAACTGCCCGCCGCCAAATCCGGCCCGGCCGTTTCCAGCCGCATCGAAGCCCTGCGCGAACGTTTCCGCGCCCTGCTTGGCGATGAAAAACTTTTGGCCGTCAATTTTTCGGCGTCCCTGGCCGAAGATTTCAAGCCGGAAGCCGCCGAAATGTTCGAAGCCGCCCACCCGGAACACCCCCGGACGCCAGCTGCCAAATCCCAGATACGGATCTGGGGTCTGATCGGCGCACCGGGTGTTTCCCGCACCACGCGCGACAGCCAGTTTGTTTATGTGAACCGCCGGCCGGTCGAAAATCGCGGGCTCAACTACGCGCTCATCGAAGGTTATCACACGTCGTTGATGAAGGGCCGTTATCCGGTCTGCTGCCTGTTCCTGGAAATTGATCCGGCGGCGGTGGACGTGAACATTCATCCGGCCAAGCGCGAGGTGAAATTTCATCGCGAATTTGAGATCCGGAAACTGGTCGGGCAGGCGGTCAAGGAAACGTTGCTGGCGTTTCATGCCGAACCGGCAAAACCAAAACCAAATTTTAACGCAGAGACGCAAAGACGCGGAGAAGGCCAAACTGAAACAGCCGGGAAATCAGTTGAAACAAAATCCAAACCGAAATTTTCTGCGCCCGCCCTGCCAAACTTTCCTGAAAGACTGAAACCGTCATTGGCACTTGGGTCGGAAACTCTGGTTCAACAAACACCTTTGAAAATGGGATTCCTGCCGCCGGCCGCGCCGGTAACGACCGGACTACAGGCTCCATCCTCGTCTGAAGTCAGGACCCCATCTGCCAGCTCCCAACTTCCATCTTCAGCAACCACACCGTTGCTCAATGTTCCGCTCCGGCTCGTCGGCGTCATTGGCAAACTTTACGTCCTGCTGGAATCCGACCGCGGGCTGGTCTTGCTTGACCAGCACGCGGCGCACGAGCGGATTTTATTCGAGCAGATGCTCAATCGCATCGAACAGGGCGGTTTGGCGCCGTCGCAGAAATTGCTGCTGCCGGAGACCATCGAATTGCCGCCGCGCGACGCCCAGTTTTTGCGCGAGCAACTGGCCGTGCTGACCCGGCTCGGCGTTGGCCTGAGCGAATTCGGCGAACGGACGTTCCTGCTCGACGCGCTGCCGCCGTTCGTGAAGGCCGCCGATCCGCGCCGGTTCGTGTTCGATCTCGTGGACGAATTGCGCGCCGCCGGGCGCGAGGTGAACCTGGCGCGGCTGGGCGAGCACACCGTCGCCAAGACCGTCTGCCGCCACGCGGTGAAGGCCAACGACCCGCTCGGCGGCCCGGAACTGGAAAATCTGGTCGAGGATTTGCGCCGCTGCGCCATGCCTTACACCTGCCCGCACGGCCGCCCGACGCTGATTGAAATGAATTACCGCGAACTGGAGAAGAAATTTGGAAGGGCGCAATAACACACTTTGTTTCATGCGGAAGCAAAGACAGAAAATCGCAAAACCCGGGGTCAAAACGACGGTTTGTGTCACGCCACCCGGCGAGGGCATTTCCGGCGAGCACTGGCGGTTTTGTCCGCAGTGCGGGCATGAGTTGATCAACGAGAAATGCAAGCTGCGCTGCCCGCGCTGCCATTATTTCATGAGCTGCTCGGATTTTGATTTCGCAAATTAAGTGTCGCGCGAAGAACGCGAAGGAAACAAGGTTTTTTCTTCGCAAACTTCGCGGTCTTCGCGCGAAACAAATTTTGTGCGTGTCCATCGGTGTCACTCGTGCTTAAATGGCCGCGTACATGAACGATTGGAACATTCAATCCCGCGCGGCTGCGTGCGAGGCGTGCGGCAAACCGTTTGCCGATCGCGAGGCGTTTCACACGCTGCTCTTCGACGAGCACGCGGAAAATCTACGCCGCATGGACGTCTGCGAGGCCTGCTGGCAAAACCAGTTCAGCGACGGCGCCCGCGAACGCAAAGGTTTCATTTCCCACTGGCAAGGCATTTACGAGGCGCCCGCGCCGGCGGAGGACGCAATTCAAAAGGACACCGCCGAGACGTTGCTGCGGAAGCTCATCGAACAAAACGATCCGCGTTACGTGCCCGCCGGTTACATCCTGGCCGTCATGCTTGAACGCAAGCGCGTGCTCAAGGTGAAGGAAGAGGTCGTCCGCGATGGCAAGCGCGTGTTCATTTACGAACAGCCCGGGACCGGCGATATTTTCACCATCACCGACCCGGCCCTGCGGCTGGACCAACTCGAGGAAGTCCAGCGCGACGTGGCGGCGTTGCTCGAACACGGGTTAAATCCGCCGGCGCCGCAACCGGTTGGCGAGACTCCCGCGCCCGTGCCGGAAAATCAGCCCATTGTTCAAAATTGAAAACGTCGAACATCCAACATCGAACATCCAACATCGAATGGCCCGGCGCCGGGGAACTTCGGCGTTCAGAGTTCGATGTTCAATGTTCGATGTTCCCGAAATAATTCATGTCCCTTGCCGACCTTCAAACCCATCTGGGCTACACGTTTCGCGACGAGAGCCTGCTGCGGCTGGCGCTGACGCATCCGTCCGTGGCGCACGAAAGCGGCGAGCCGACGGCGCACAATCAGCGGCTGGAATTTCTCGGCGACGCGGTGCTGCAACTCATCCTGACCCACGCGCTTTACGAAAAATTTCCCGCGTTCAACGAGGGGCCGCTGACCAAGGCGCGCGCCAAGCTCGTCAACCGCCGCACGCTGGCCGAACACGCCCGCGCACTCGGGATCGGCGCCCATCTGATTCTCAGCCGGGGCGAGGAGGCCAGCGGCGGGCGGGAACGCGCGTCCGCGCTGGCGGACACGTTTGAATCCCTGCTGGGCGCACTTTTTCTGGATGGCGGTTTCGAGTCGGCGCGGGAATTTGTCCTGCGCGAATTCAGCGCCGCCTTCGGCAAATTAAACGTGCCGCCCACCATTGAGAATCCGAAGGGCGAATTGCAGGAGTTGTTGCAGGCGCGTTCGCCCGAGGCGCCGGAATATCACGTCGTCTCCACCACCGGGCCAGACCATGACCGGGTCTTTGAGTGCATTGTGCAGCATGGCGGCGTGGAACTGGCGCGCGGTTCGGGCAAAAGCAAAAAAGCCGCCGAGAGCGACGCGGCCCTGGCGGCGTTGAAAAAATTGCGGGAGGAAAAATCTTAAGGGAGGGATGGCGTGTCGCCGTCCCTGAAATTTGGGTCACCGACAGGACGACCCTCCCAACATTATGGCCGGTTCTTGAGCAGGTCGCGGATTTCGGTGAGAAGTTGTTCCGTCGGCGTGGGCGGGGCCGCGGCTTCCTCGTGGCGAATCACCTTGTTCATGAGTTTGATCATCAGAAAAATACAGAATGCCACGATGACGAAGTTGAGCGTGACGCTGACAAAATCGCCCCACGCCAGTACCGGCCCGGCTTTTTGGGCGTCGAGCAGTGGCATATGTGCGCCGAGGGTTTTGGGATCCGCCGCGTACGCGGCCTGTGCCTGCGTGACCTTGTCCGACAACGATACGTAAAGGTTGCTGAAATCGAGGTTGCCGACAAGCCGTCCGATGGGCGGCATGATGACGTCCGACACCAGGGAACTGACAATTTTGCCAAACGCGGTGCCGATGATGACGCCGACGGCGAGGTCCACCACGTTGCCGCGCATGGCAAACGCCTTGAATTCCTGAATTATTTTCATAAGCAGTCCTTTCGATTGCGGGAACAATAATGAAAGCACCGCGCTTGGGAAGAGGAAAATGGGGCCAAAGTAGCAGCGGACGTGAGTCCGCTCTAATTGTCCTTTGAAAAGAGCCGACTCACGTCGGCTGCTACTTTTCTTCGTCCAGAAAAGTCAGCTTCACGCCGCCTTCCTTCGTTTTGGAGAAACTGTCGAGCAGCGATGGAGCGTTGGAGGGTGTGGCGGGTCTGGTTTCTGCACTTTGCGGTTCCAGGGCGGAGCGCAGCGCGCCTTCGACGAGCTGGGCGCAATGAATTTTCATGGGCGGCAACGGGCCGAGTTCGCCGGAGAGTTCCTCGGTCCTGAGTGCGAGCGCCTCCTCGGCGGTCTTGCCGCGAATCAACTCGGTGGCGAGACTGGCGACGGCGATGGCGGTCTCGCAGCCGAAGGATTGGAACGTGGCGCGGTCAATCACCTTTTTGCCGTTTTGTTCCTTGAACTTCACCCACAGGCGCAGCATCTCGCCACAATCGGCGTTGCCGACCGTGCCGACGGCGTCGGCGCCGGCCAGTTCACCCATGTTTTGCGGATTGGCGAGCGCGGCCTGAATGCGTTTCTGCAAATCGTCGTTCACGTTCAATAGGAAAATTTTTCAGTAGTTGAAGGTGCTGGCGCCTTTGCGTTCAACGGATGAAGTTGGTCGTAATAAGTAACAAGAAGTCTGTCGCGGCGATTGCCAAGTAACAATTCTATACATTTATAAAAGTATAAAAATATCTTTGCTAGAATAATTGTTAAAAAAAGGCCGAAGGTGCAGCCCAGCGTTAATCCTGTATAGAATGCTTGTGATTTTGGTTCAATTGATTTAGCAAGATTTCCCATTGAGGAAATAAAATCCACGAAGAGGATAAAAGCCCAGACGAATAAACCTACAAGAATTCCTGAAATAACTATTCCAACCCAAGCCCATCGTCGATTAATTCGCAATTGCTTGCGGATTTTTTCTACAAATTCTGCATCCGTCAAATTGCGCGATTGTAACATTTTCATGCGAGTTTTAATACCTTGGCACGTTGGAATCAATTTCCTCCGCCCACGCGTTGATGCCGCCTTTGACGCTCTTGAGGTATTTGAACCCCTGTTGTTTCAGGAAGCCGACGGCCTGAAGCGAACGCGAGCCGACCTTGCAGTGCAGGTAATACTGCTGGTTGGGGTCGAGTTCGGTAAAGCGCTGCTGGAGCTGGCTCATGGGCAGCAGCGGCACGCCGTCGATGTGCGCAATCTCGTATTCGTCCGGTTCACGGATGTCGATGACCTTGATGCCGAGCTTCGGATTGTCCAGCGCCTGCTTCATGTCCTGCACCGTGACTTCGTCGGGGTTCGCCGTCACCGGCTCGGGCACGATGCCGCAGAACATTTCGTAATCAATCAACTCCTTGATGGTCGGATGCTCCCCGCAAACGGGGCATTCGGGATCGCGGCGCAGCTTCAATTCGCGGAACTTCATTTCGAGCGCGTTGAACAGCAGCAACCGGCCGACGAGCGAACTGCCCTTGCCGAGCGCCAGTTTTAAAATTTCCGTGGCCTGAATACAGCCGATGATGCCGGGCAACACGCCGAGCACGCCGCCCTCGGCGCAACTGGGCACCATGCCGGGCGGCGGCGGTTCAGGATACAGACAGCGGTAACACGGTCCGCCGAGATGCGGCGCAAACACGCTCGCCTGGCCCTCGAATCTGAAAATTGAGCCGTAAACGTTCGGCTTCTTCAAAAGCACGCAGGCGTCGTTGGTGAGATAGCGCGTTGGAAAATTATCGGTGCCGTCCACCACGATGTCGTAGGGCCGGATGAGGTCGAGCGCATTTTCGGAGGTGATGCGCGTGTTGTGGAGGATGACTTCGCAATTCGGATTGACGCCATGCAGGGTTTCCTTGGCCGACTGCGCCTTGGGCCGGCCCACGTCGGCGTCCGTGTGCAGAATCTGGCGTTGCAGGTTGGAGTAATCCACGGTGTCGAAATCCACCACGCCGATTTTGCCGATGCCGGCGGCGGCGAGGTACATGGCGATCGGGGAGCCAAGGCCGCCCGCGCCGATGCACAGGACGCTGGCGCCCTTGATTTTCTTTTGGCCCGCCAGGCCGACTTCGGGCAGAATCAAGTGCCGCGAGTAACGGCGGATTTCGTCATTGTTCAATTCCATAAATCGAGCAAGCCATCATAGGGCAAAAAGTGAATAAATCAAGCCGGCGTCAGCCTTCGCCACAAACCGCCGCCGCGCGATTGAAAGGCGTTTCCCGGTTGCGCCCAACCCTCGCCCTCGTGCTGGGCAGCGGATTCCATCATGTCCTGGCCGAACTGCGCGTGGACAGAAAAATTTCCTTCGCTAAAATTCCCGGCTTTCCGGTTCCGCGTGTAGGTGGTCATGCGGGCGAATTGATCTTCGGCAAACTCGGCGGCACGCCAGTTTTGGTTTTGAGCGGGCGGGCGCATTTTTATGAAGGGTATTCGATGGAGCAGTTGACCTTTCCCATCCGGACGCTGGCCGCGCTGGGCATCCGTGATTTGCTCCTGACCAACGCGGCGGGCGGCATCAACCCCGACTTTCGTCGGGGCGACTTCATGGTTTTGACCGACCACATTAATTTCATGGGGGTAAATCCATTGCGCGGCCCGGGTTTGCCAGGCCGGCCCGGGTTTGTGGACCTGACCCACGTTTACGATGAGCGGTTGAGCGCCCTTTTGTTCCGCGCCGGAAAGAGTGGTAATTTGAAGCTGCGCCGCGGCGTCTATCTGGCCGTGAGCGGGCCGAGTTACGAAACGCCGGCGGAAATCCGCGCGTTTGCGCGGCTGGGGGCGGACGCGGTGGGGATGAGCACGGTGCCCGAGGCGATGGTGGCGCGGCAATGTGGATTGAACGTGGCGGCGGTTTCCTGCGTCACCAATCCGGCGGCGGGCCGGGGCCGGGGCCCATTATCCCACGCGGAAGTGCTGAAAACCGCGGAACGGGTTAAAGGGTTGGCAGTGGAATTGCTGAAAAATTTCATGAGATATTATGGCGAAACTGATAAGACGCGGCGGCGGGACGTGGAAACCACAACACAGGGATTGCACCTCAGGGGTTGGCCGGGTGAAGGTTTTTGCCATTGGCATTCGTGAACGTGCCTTGAAATTTTTGGCGGGAATTGTAGCCTGAAGGTTTCGCAGTGGAATGAAGCCGGAAATCATATTTGGTCTGGAGAGTGCTCCGTGGCCGGCGTTGCTGGTGGACGCCAACGGCGTGGTGATGCGCGCCAATTCGGCGGCGACGACCGCTTTTGGCGGGGCGTTGTCGGGCGACGCGCCGTTGTTATCGACGATCTGGCCGCCGGAGAACGGGACGACGGCGGTGGATTTTCTCACGCGATGGGACCACGCCCCCGTGCCGATGATGAATTTGAAATTTCGCGTGCCGAACGGCCCGACGGCCACCTGCAGCACTTCCATCTGCACCTTCGCCAAGGACGGCCGGAAATGGTTTGTGCTCCAACTGTTGCCCCTGACCATGCCTCCGGCGCCCGTCAGCGCAACCCCCAACAACGCGGCAACCGCCGCGCCGGGATCGACCGCGGTTGAAAACAAGGTCGAGCAGGACGCGGCCCTGGCGCTGAAGCAGAAATTGGATTGTGCCCTGCAACTGGCGCGCACGATCTCGCTGGATTTCAACAATGCGCTGACGAGCATTCTGGGCCACACGTCATTTTTGCTGAGCAAGGCCGAGCCGGGGCATCCGTGGCGGCATTCCTTGATGGAGGTGGAAAAATCGGCGTCCCGGGCGGCGGAAATTGCGAACGAACTCGCCGTGTTCAGCCAGCAGGAAAAACAACAGGCGCGGCGCGTGCCGCCGGGCAACCTGAACGCCGTCACGCAGCGTTGCGTTGAGTTTTTTCGCAACGCCAATGCCGGGCAGGTCATCTGGCACACCCAGTTCGAACGGGAATTGTTTGCCGTGCGCTTCGACGAAGCGAAGGTGCAGCAGGCGATGACGAAAATTCTGGAGAACGCGGTGGAGGCCCTCGACGGCACGGGCCAGATCGCCGTGCAAACGCGGAACATCGAATTGACCGAGGCCACGCAGGATCGCAACGTGCGCCTCAGCGCCGGCACGTATGTGTGCGTGGAAATCGTGGACAACGGCAAGGGCGTCGACGCGGACGTGCTGCCGCGGATTTTTGAGCCCTTCTTTACCACCAAGGGCAGCACCCACCGCGGGCTGGGACTGGCGCTGGTGTACGGGATCATCACCAATCACGGGGGCGGCGTGGCCGTGTCGAGCCAGCCGGGCACGGGCACGTCCGCGCGCGTTTATTTGCCGGCGGAAAAACAATTCGTCAAGGAAAGCGCGGATGCGGATGAGAACCTGAACGGCACGGAAACCATTCTGGTGGTGGACGACGAGGACATTCTGTTGACGATGGCGGAGACGATTCTGTCTGATTACGGATATCATGTGCTGACGGCCAACAGCGCCCAGAAGGCGCTGGCGCTGCTGTCGCGCGACGACGCAAACGTCAATCTGGTGGTGACGGATCTGGTGATGCCCACCATGGGCGGCCGCGAACTGGTCGAACGGATCCGCCAGCTCTCGCCCAGGATCCGCATCTTATGCGCGAGCGGCTGTGTTTTGCCGGCGGACCAGCAAATCGGGCTGTTGTTCCTGCAAAAACCCTACACCAGCCGTGAATTGCTGGGCAAAGTGCGCCAGGCGCTGGCCCCTGAAACTGTGGAACATAATGTTGACTGATGTTAAGGTTTTCTGCTAAACAAATAACCCATGCAAATCGAAAGCCTTAAAGTATTCTGTGATTTGGCTGAAACCGAAAGCTTTACCAAGGCCGCGCAAATCAACGGCGTGACCCAATCGGCGGTGAGCCAGCAAATCAGTTCACTCGAACGCACGTTCAAATCCCTGCTCATCGAGCGCAGCAAAAAGAAATTTCGCCTCACGCGCGAGGGCCAGGTGCTTTACGATTACAGCAAGCAAATCATCCAGACCTACGAGTCCCTTCACAGCAAACTGCAGGAATTGAAGGACATCATTTCCGGCACGATTCGCGTGGCGACGATTTACAGCATCGGGTTGCACGACCTGCCGCCTTACATCAAAAAATTCATGAAGGTTTATCCGACGGTGAACGTGCACGTCGAATACCGCCGCGCCAACCAGGTTTATGAAGACGTGCTGGGCAATGTCGTGGATTTGGGGCTCGTCGCGTATCCGGTCAAGGATGCCAAGCTGGAAATCATCCCGCTGCGCAAGGAACCGCTGGTGCTGATCAGTCATCCACAGCATCCGTTTTCCAAGCTGAAGGCGATCAAGCTCAAGCAGCTCGTCGGGCAGAAATTCATCGGTTTCGAACCCGACATCCCCACGCGCAAGGCGCTGGACAAGATTTTGAAGGAGTATGACGTGAGCGTCAACAACGTCATGGAATTTGACAACATCGAAACGGTGAAGCGCGCGGTGGAAATTGACGCGGGCGTTTCCATCGTGCCGCAAGGCACCGTGGCGCAGGAAGTCGCCAAGCAGACCCTGGCCGCCGTGCCGCTGGAAGACGGCACGTTCTTCCGGCCGCTGGCCATGATTTACAAGAAGAACAAGGTGCTGTCCCCCGCGATGAAACAGTTTTTGACGATCCTCAAGGACGCGATTTAGAAGTTATTTCAGGTTCGACGGATTCAACGGCTTCAAATCCTTCGGGATAAACACGCCGTCTTTGCGGATGAGTTCACCGTCGAACCAGACCTCGCCGCCGCCCCATTCCTTGCGCTGGATCAACACCATGTCCCAATGCACCGCCGAGCGGTTCCCGTTGTCGCACTCCTCGTAGGCCTGGCCCGGCGTGAAGTGCAGGGACCCGGCGATTTTTTCGTCGAATAAAATATCGCACATCGGGTTCAAAATGAAGGGATTGAAACCGAGTGAAAATTCGCCGACGTAGCGCGCCCCGGCGTCCGTGTCCAGGATTACATTCAATCGTTTGGGGTTGTTCGCCGTCGCGCCGGTGATCCGGCCGTCCTTGAATTCCAGCCGCACATTTTCGAATTTCGTACCCGAATAAATCGTCGGGGTGTTGAAATGAATCACACCGTTCACGGAATTTTTCACCGGGCAGGAAAACACCTCGCCGTCGGGGATGTTGCGGTCGCCCCGGCACATTTTGGCGCCGATGCCCTTGATGCTGAACGTGAGGTCGGTGCCGGGCGCCTTCAGGTGAACCCGGTCGGCGCGTTTCATCCGGCGTTCGAGCGGAACCATCGCGCGCGCCATCTTCGCGTAATCCATCGTGCACACGTCGAAATACAGATTCTCAAAGGCTTCTGTGCTCATGCCCGCCGCCTGCGCCATGCTTGGCGTCGGCCAGCGCAGGACGCACCAGCGCGTTTTATTGATGCGCCAGTCGAGCACCGGCCGGGTGATGCGCGAGTAAAGGGCCATGCGGTCGCCGGGAACATCGGCGTTTTCGTTCGCGTTTTCGCTGCCGCGGATGGCGATGTAAGCCCGCACCTTCTTCATGCGGAACAGTTCAAGGTCCCGGACCAGCGCGGCGTGCCGGTCGGTCATTTCCAGCAACAGCTCGCGGGAAACCCGTGTGTGCCGGACTTCCACGAGCGGGGTCGCGCCCGCCAGACGCGCGGCGCGGATGAGTTCAATGGTGAATTCATCCGGCACATCAATCATGTCGAGCAACGCGCGGTCACCCTTTTTTAATTCGGTCGAATAGGCCACCAACAGCTTCGCCAGTTTTCGGTAACGCGGATCGGTCATAATGTTATGGCGGTTAATTAAACAGAATTGGGGATTTTCCACAGCATAAAAAACCGTGGTAAATCCGCTTTACTCGCCGTCAGGCCCAATTCATTTTGCGGCGGAACCGGCCATGAATCGCGAAGCGTTGGACAAATTTTTGGAGCGTGGAATTCTGGCGCTGGTGCTGGCCATTCTTGTTTTTGGCCCGCTGGCGATGGGGGCGACGGATGCGTGGGCTTTTCTGGTCGTCCAGGGGCTGACGCTGGGCGTGATGCTGTTGTGGGCGTTGCGAATCTGGTTCAGTCCCCGACCACAATGGTCCTGGCCGCCGACGGGTTTGGTGGTGCTGGCGTTCACCTTTTACGCCATCGGACGTTACCTGACGGCGGACATTGAATATGTGGCGCGGCTGGAGATGATCCAGGTGCTGCTGTACGCGTTTTTATTCTTTGCCATCGTCCATAATTTGCGTCGCCCGGAATCGGTGCCCATCATCAGCTTCACGCTGGTTTTTCTGGCGGTGGGCATTTCGGGCTACGCCGTTTTTCAATTTCTGGCGCACTCCTATTACGTGTGGAATTACCCCTCGCCCTACCCTGGACGGGGCTCGGGCACCTACATTTCACCGAATGACTTTGCCGGTTTTCTCGAACTGCTCCTGCCGCTGGCAGTCGCCTATACGCTGGTGGGACGCCTCCGGCCGCTGCTGCGCGCGTTGCTCGTTTACGCAACCGTGGGCATGTTGGCGGGGATGGCGGTGACATTCTCGCGCGGGGGCTGGGTGGCGGTGGCCGTGGGGCTGCTGGCTCTTTTGATTGTTTTAATCTGTCAGCGTCATCATCGATGGCCCCATTTTTGCCTGTTAATCATTCTGCTGATTGGCGGAACAATTTTCACCACAAGATATCTGACGACGACATCGATCTATACGGAGCGCGTAAAAAAGCCGGGGACGTTCATGCAATTGGATTGGGGGGTCCGGCGCGACATGTGGGTTGCTGCCGTACAAATGTGGCGGGATCATTTTTGGGTGGGTGTGGGACCGGCACATTACGACTACCGGTTCCGGCAGTACCGCCCCGAAACCATGCAGATGCGCCCCGGCTGGGTGCATAATGATTATTTGAATCTGCTGGCCGACTGGGGCACGGTCGGCGGCCTGGTGGTCCTGGCGGGTATGGCGGTTTTTGGAGCGGGATGGATCCGAACATGGAAAGAAATTCGCCATCCGCGGGAAAATGACCCCGCCCGCGGCCTGGACAATCGGCTTGCGCTTTTTCTCGGCGCGTCCACCGGTTTGCTCGCGCTGGCGGTTCATTCGGTCGTGGATTTCAACCTGCATATTCCCGCCAATGCAATTCTCGGAGTGACCTGGCTGGCATGGTTAAGCGACAACCGGCAATGGGCAACGGAACGTCGTGGGCTGACGGCAGGACTTCCGGTCAGGGCCTTAGTGACCCTGGTGTTGGCGGTGGGCATGGTGTATTTGGGATGCCAGGAATGGCGCCAGGGTCGTGAACAACTGTGGCTGGCGCGTGCACGGGTGCTGCCGGATTTTTCATCCGCCCGGACCGCGGTCTTGGAAAAGGCGTTTGACGCCGAGCCGATGAATTTTGAGACGGCTTACGAAATTGGCGAGGGCTATCGCACACAAAGTTTCAACGGCGGACAGGATTATGAAGAGCTGGCGAAGACGGCGATGGTATGGTATGTGCGCGGCATGAAACTGGATCGGTATGAAGGCTACGATTACCTGCGCTACGGCATGTGCCTGGATTGGCTGGGACGTCATGCTGAGGCCGGACCATTTTTCAACCGGGCCGAGGCGCTGGACCCGAATGGCTATTACACGGCCGCCAATGTCGGTTGGCATTACGTGCAGGTGGAGGATTACGCCGCCGCCCGGTCATGGCTGACGCGTTCCCTGCGTCTTTACTGGCAGGACAATGTGATTGGCCGTTCCTATCTGGAAATCGCCGAGCGCAAGCTGGTTGAAAACGCCTCTGCTCAAAGCCCTTTACCCACAGGCTTTTAGGAATGAAAATCCTGAAATTACCATTTGACATTTGACTACCAGGCTTTATAGTTTGACAAAAGCGTACAGTTCTGAAAGGGTAGCTTTATGAAATACATACCGACGTTGATTGCCATGGCAGTAGGCGGTGCTGTGTTGGCCTTGGGGGGCAGTGTGGTCGCCCAGACCGTTAAACCTTGTATGGTCACGGTTGTGCGCATTCAAGGCGTGGCGCGTTATTCGCTGGGTGACAACGCCTGGCACCCATTGGTCGTCGGCAAGATTCTTGGATCCGGCGCCATCATTCAAAGTGCCGCCGACTCATCGGTGGATATTGTATTGAGCGGCGATCCCGTGGCGATGCCCCAGGCGGCTTCGGCTCCGGACGCAATTTCGCCCGCTGCCGATCCGAACGTCCGTGGATTTGTTTCCTATAAACCGATGGTTCAGCAAAATGTGATCCGGATGTGGGGAAACACCGTGCTGGCCGTTGACAAATTGACCCAGTATGACACCGGCGTGGATACGGTTAGCGACACGGAACTCGATTTGCGCGCGGGCCGCATATTCTTCAACGTCAAGAAAATGTCCGCTTCCTCGCAGTTCATCATCAAGATTCCCAATGGTGTCGCCGGTATTCGCGGCTCCGCCGGATGGATCGATTTCAAGGGTGTCATCGAAATGATCGAAGGTTCCGCGGTGGAATCACTGATTCTTAATGGTCAGCCGTTTACCAGTTCCATTCCCGCCGGGTACCAATCCAACCCGGATGGCGGCAATCCCATCCTCATCCCGCAGAATGTACTGGATAATTTCAGGATTACCCTCACGTCCTTGGTGACATTGTATCAATGTCCCAACGGTGCGCCCGATTCCCCTCAGCACGACGAGGGACGGTGTTTCACCTCAAAATGGGGTAGCTACTGATTTTTATTCGCCCAGGGTGGCGAATGGCAAAGCCAGAGCAGCCTTGAGTTGCTCTGGTTTTTCGTTTAATCCGGCGGGGTGCAGTTCAAACCCATCCAGCGAACGCCGGTCCTTTTGGCGGTGGCTATTCTTCTGTGTGTCTGCGTCGTTCGCTTGTTGCGACTGGACTTCTTTGAGCGCTACGAGGGGGTGACCTACGACTTGCGCGCGCGAACGGCCCTGCATTTTCCCGCGCCGGTGGCCACCAATCTCGCCTTTGTCGCCATTGAAGATTCCAGCATTGCGACCGTGCAGAGCGGTCGCCTGGGATACCGTTATGGCCTTAAATGGCCACGTCAGGTCTATGGCCGGCTGGTGGAAGAGCTCGCGGCACAAGGCGCCAAAGCCGTCGCCTTCGACGTGCAGTTCGGCGAATTGCGGCCGGACCATCCCTCAGTGCAAATGGCCGACGGTAGCTTGATCGACTCCGACGTTTTTTTTGCGTTGCAATGCCGGCTCGCCAGCAACGTCATTCTGGCCGCCACACCTGACTTGATGCCGCCGGGTTTGTTCGCCACCAACGCGCTCGCGCTCGGGGATATCACGACCGAGAAGGACTCCGACGGTGTTTTGCGACGGGTGAAAGCCTTCCGTTCCGTCCGCCACTGGCATCCCCTCATAGAAAGTGAGGCCCAGAAGTACGGTATCACTTTGAGTGACATCCTGGTTGAAAAAGAACGGATTGTCCTGCCCCTGGATCACGGGCAAACGCTTGAAATCCCGCTCGATAACAATGGCGAAATGGACATAAGAAGCAGAAAAAATTCGACGGAACCATCTGCAAAAGCCAAACCATTCACCGACGAACGCGTCTGGCACATGGGCATCGTTCTTGCCGCCCAGGAATTGGGACTGGATCTGGCTCATTCCGATGTTGATTTGCCCAATGGCCTCATCACGCTGCATGGCGCCAATGGCCTGGAGCGGGAGATTCCCGTCGATGCCGACGGCTATTTTTATGTGGATTGGCGGCTGGGACCAAACGATCCGCGTCTGACCCGCGCACCGATTGAAAACCTGCTTTGGCAGGACAAGGAGCGTTTACTCGGCGAGACCAACGACCTCAGCGATACCTTCCGGGACAAGCTGGTGGTGGTCGGTTCCGCAGCCCAGGGTAATGACCTCACCGACCGTGGGGCGACGCCGCTGGAAAGAGACACCCTGCTGGTCAGCAAACACTGGAACGTTGCCAATTCCATCATCACCGGCCGGTTTGTCCGTCGCATTTCGCTGAACTCAGAACTGGCGCTCATTGTTTTTCTGGGTGCGTTGACGGCATTTCTGACCTGGCAATTGCGGGTGGACGTGGCGTCCTCAGCAGTCTTCCTGTTGGTGCTGGCTTATGTGGCCGCCGGTTTCTGGGTTTTCGTGGAGTCCCTCGTCTGGTTGCCGCTGGTGTTTCCGGTGGCGGGCATGCTGGTCGTGCACCTGAGCCTGGTCACTTATCGTGTCGCGTTTGAAGAACGTGAACAACGCCGCGTCAAATCCGTCTTCTCCAAAATTGTTTCACCCGACGTGGTGAACGAACTGCTGGGCGCAAAAAAGCTTTCACTGGGTGGCGCCCGGTGCGAGGTGACCGTGTTTTTTGCGGACATTCGCGGGTTCACCGCCATGACCGACGAGACTCAGGAACGCGTGGCGGAATTCATGCGCAAACATCATTGGGATACCGCAACCGAAGAGGCCTATTTTGATGAATCCGCCCGCGAAATACTGAATACCGTTAATCTTTACCTCGCCGTCGTGGCTGACGCGGTGAAAAATAACGGCGGCACTTTGGACAAATACATCGGCGACTGCGTCATGGCGTTCTGGGGCGCGCCGACCCCGAACGAAAAACACGCCCTGGCCTGCGTGCGCGCGGCCATTGATACGCAACGCGCCGTTCATGTACTGAATCAACGACGTCTGGCCGAAGCTCCCGCGCGCGAAGCCGAAAACCGGATGCGGGTTTCCGCCGGCCTCCCGCCCTTGCCGGGGTTGGCCGCGCTCCAACTGGGCACGGGCATCAATACCGGTCTGGTGACGGTTGGCTTGATGGGTTCGGATGCGCATATTTTGAACTATACCGTGTTTGGCCGCGAAGTGAACGTCGCCAGCCGTCTGGAAAACTTTTCCGGCAGCGGCCGCATCATCATCAGTGACACCACGTATAAGTGTCTGCGTCGCGACGATCCGGCCCTGGCGGCCACCTGCACCGAAATGTCCCCGGTCACGGTCAAGGGCATCCGCGCCGCCGTGCGGGCTTATGAGGTGCCCTGGCAGACGCCGGAGACAAGGTGATTTTTCTTCCTCGTCAATTTTGACCCGCGTGCTAGAGTGACGGTGATGCGCACGGTGATTTATCCCGGCAGTTTTGATCCGCTGACCAACGGCCATTTGGACGTGATTCAGCGCGCCTCCAAATTGTTTGACCGCGTCGTGGTGGCGGTGGCAAAAAACGAGGGCAAATACCCGCTGTTCACCCTCAAAGAGCGGCTCACCCTGGTGAAACAGGCGGTGCGCCATGTGCCGGGGGCCGAAGCCGACTCGTTTGACGGCCTGCTGATCGAGTATGTGGTGGACCGGAAGGCGCAGGCGATTGTGCGCGGGCTGCGGGCAATATCGGATTTTGAATTTGAATTTCAGCTCGCGCTGATGAACCGCAAGTTGAATGAAAACATCGAAACCATTTTCATGATGCCCAAGGACACTTACACGTTTTTGAGCTCGCGCATCGTGAAGGAGATCGCGCGGCTGGGCGGTGACGTGAGTGCGTTCGTGCCCGCGCATGTGCGGACGGCCCTGGCTAAAAAATTTCCCGGAGCGGGAAAATCTTGAGCGGGGTGCATCATGCCGCTGACCGTCAATTTGCGCCACCTGGAGGAGCACAACGTATCGTTGCGCGGCGAATTGCCCGCGGGCGAATTGGACCTGGACATGGGTGACGATATGATTCAGGTCACCCGGCCGCTGCGGTATGATATTGATGTTCAAAAATTGGACGATGGCCTGCTGGTTCGGGGTTCGCTGCGACTCACGTTGGATTGCCATTGTGTGCGGTGTCTGGAGCCCTTCACACGTCCCTTGGAATTGAAGGAATGGACGTGCCTGTTGCCGTTTCAAGGCGAGGAGCAGGTGGGCGTCGTGAACGATTGTGTGGACTTGACGCCTTTTGTGCGCGAAGATATGCTCCTCGAGTTTCCGCGGCATCCGCTGTGCAAGCCGGATTGTGGCGGATTGAAAACAAAGACGGGCAAGATCCGAAAAAACGCCGATGGCATTGCCCCATCCGTGTGGACGGAACTGGATAAATTAGAATTTTGAATTTTTATTATGGGTGTTCCAAAACGCAAACCATCCCACAGCCGGCAGCGCATGCGCCGGGCTTACAACAGCGTGTTAAAGCTGCCGCAACTGGGTGTCTGCCCGCAATGCGCCGCACCATATGTGCCGCATCGGGTTTGCCCCGCCTGCGGCTATTATAAAGGCCGTCAAGTGTTGAGCGTCACGGCCGGCACTTGATCCGCCGGCTGTTTGCGGAAACTTCCGCGTTCTTTCATCTATGCGAATAGCAGTGGATGTCATGGGCGGCGACCACGGATGCGGCGTCGTCATCGAAGGCGCCCGACGGGCACTGGAAGGCAACAAGAAAATCACCGCCCTGTATCTGGTGGGCAACCAGGACAGGATTCACGCCGCCCTGCCGGCCCGTGGCTTTCGCGACCATCGCGTGCGGGTCGTCCACACCAGCGAAGTCGTGGAAATGGAGGACAAACCGGCCAGCGCGGTTCGCAAAAAACGCGACAGTTCCATCACCCGCGCCGCGGAACTGGTCCACGAGGGCAAGGCGGACGCCCTGGTTTCACTCGGCAATACCGGCGGCATCTTTGCCGCCGCCACGTTCAAGGTCGGCCGCATTCCCGGGGTTGAGCGCGGTTGTATCGCGACGGTCATTCCCCGTCAGGGAAATGAATTTGTCCTGCTGGATGCCGGCGCGAATATCGAATGCAAACCCATTCACCTGGCGCAATTCGCCGTCATGGGCAGCATTTATTCGCGCGAGGTTTTGCGGCACAAAAATCCCCGCGTCGGCGTTCTGAGCATCGGCCGCGAGGATTCCAAGGGCAATGAGCTGACCCTTGAAGCCTTCAAGCTTTGCCAGCGGCTGGATTTGAATTTCATCGGCAATGTCGAGGGACACGATCTGTTCAAGGACCACGTGGACGTGGTGGTCTGCGACGGTTTTGTCGGCAATATTGTCTTGAAAACTTGCGAGAGCCTCGCGGTGGCCATGTTCTCCATGCTCAAGCGCGAGTTGATGAACTCGGCCCAGCGGCAGATCGGCGCGTTTCTCGCGAAGGGTGCGTTTCATGCCATCCGCAAACGCATGGACCCGGAGGTCTACGGCGGTGCCCCGCTGCTCGGCTTCAATGGACTCGTCTTCAAGGCGCACGCTTCGGCGCGCGAACGCGCGGTCGCCAGCGCGTTGCAGGTCACCGCCGAGGCCTTGCAGCATCAGGTCAATGAAATCATCGCCCGGGAAATTGCACGCGCCAATGAAACCCTGGCGGCCGCAGAAATCTCCAGTCCGGTTTCCGCATGAGTCCGAAATTCAAAAATCCCCGCGCCCGGTTCAATTTCCAGGGACGCACCTGTTCCATTTCCGGTGTCGGTTCGTATGTCCCGTCCAAAATTTTGACCAATGCCGAACTGGAAAAGATGGTGGACACCTCCGACGAATGGATCACCACCCGCACCGGCATCAAGGAACGGCGGGTCGCGGCAAAGAACGAATTTACGTCGGACATGGCGGTCAAGGCGGCGCAACGGGCGATGAAAATGGCCGGCGTCATCGCCGAACAAATCGATCTTATTGCCGTGGCGACCATCACCCCGGACATGCCGTTTCCCTCCACCGCCTGCCTGGTGCAGCAAAAACTTGGCGCCCGCCGCGCCGCCGCCTTCGATCTGGAGGCGGCCTGCTCGGGCTTCATTTATGGCCTGGAAATCGGACAGCAATTCATCATGTCGCGCACCTATGACACGGTGCTCGTCATCGGCGCGGAAAAACTTTCTTCAATCGTGAATTGGAAGGACCGCAACACCTGCGTCCTGTTCGGTGACGGCGCGGGCGCGGCGGTGTTGCAAAACCGCCCCAATGCCCACGGCTTGCTGACTGCCGTGATGGGCGCCGATGGCGGAAAGGCGAATCTGCTGTTCATGCCCGGCGGTGGCAGCCGTTGTCCTGCCAGCGCGGAAACCGTGGCGGCAAAATTGCATTACCTGCAAATGGAGGGGCGCGAAACCTTCAAGAACGCCGTTCAGGCGATGTGTACGGCGGCGCAGGAGGCGTTGCGCCGTTGTGAACTGGATATTTCCAAAATCAAGTGCGTCATCCCGCATCAAGCCAATCGCCGCATCATTGACGCGGTGGGCGAACGCCTGGGCGCGACGCCCGGGCAGTTGTTTGTGAATGTGAACCGCTATGGCAACACGTCGGCAGCCTCGGTGGCCATTGCCCTGGACGAAGCCGTCACCTCGGGAAAAGTCCAGCGCGGCGACCTGATCTTGCTGATAGTTTTCGGCGCCGGGCTGACGTGGGGCGCGGCCGTTATTGAGTGGTAAAGGCTAATCTGGCGGATTGAGGGTGCTAATTTGACGTTTGGAGTTTGCGTGCTAATTTAAAGGGACTTTATGAGTGCTAGAAAATTAGAGAACGTTGGTTCACTTCGGCAACAAATCACAGTCGCAGCGCGGCAAACCCGCCTTGAACTTTCCACCGATGCGGTGGTCATTCACAAAAGTGGCGTCGAATTCCGCAGTCCGGTGCCGTTCAATCTGTGGACGGAAATGACCGTGGCCCTGCAATCACCGCGGGAAGAAAGCCCCATCCAGTGCAGCGGGGTGGTCATTGCCTGTTCCGGCAACAAACACGTCGGTTACCACGTTTCGCTCCTGTTTACGGGTTTGTCCAAACACGCCCAGTCGCGGCTGACCTCCATGGCCTATTCCGAATTGGGCGCGGCCTGAGTGCCGAATTTTCAAAACCCGCGGCACTTTTTCATTAGCCTCCGTGATTGATGCGGAGGCTGATTTTTTTTATCCTGATTCCCGTGAAGATTTTGCTCACCACGACTTCGTTCCAGGACACCCCCGGTGCCCACCACGATTTGCTTGCCGGGACCGGCTGGGAAATCGTCCGTGCCCGCGGCCCGTTGAATGAAGCCGACACGCTTGCGCTCGTCGGTGACGCGGACGGTTACATCTGCGGCGACGATGCCATCACGCGCAAGGTGCTGGAAAAGGCGCGGCCCAAACTCAAGGTCATCAGCAAATACGGCATTGGCGTGGACAAAATTGACGTGAAATCCTGCACTGAATTCGGGATTCCCGTGCTCTTTACCCCTGGCGTCAACCACACGACGGTGGCCGAACACACATTTCTGCTGCTGCTCGCCCTGGAGAAAAATTTTCTCCACGGCGTGGACGCCAGCCGCCGGGGCGAATGGCAGCGCAAGACCGGCCATGAACTCCTGGACAAGACCATCGGCATCATCGGCCTGGGTCGCATCGGCAAGGAGGTTGCCATCCGTGCGAAGGCGTTCGGCATGAAGGTGGTCGGTTTTGACGTTTATTGGGACGAAAAATTCGCCAGGGAACACGGCGTGAAGCGCGCCGCGTCGCTCGATGAAGTTTTTCAGGCGGCCGATTATATTTCGCTCCATACGAATCTCACGCCGGAAACGCGCGGGATGATTAATGCGAAGAGCATCGCCAAAATGAAAAAGGGCGTCATCCTTTTGAACTGCGCCCGTGGCGAGATTGTGAATACCCAGGACCTGGTGGCCGCGTTGCAATCCGGCCGGGTGGGAGGCTACGGCACGGACGTGCTGGACAAGGAGCCGCCGCCCGCCGACCATCCGCTGCTGAAACTGCCGAATGTCGTCGTCACGCCGCACGTCGCGTCGCGTACTTACGAAAGCGTGGTGCGCCAGGCGACGACCGCCGTGAAAAACCTCATCCTCGCGATGAACGGCGAAAAACCCATCGCCCAGGTCAATCCGGAAGTGCCGGTGAAGAAAGTGATTTGATTTGAAATGAACATCGAACGCCCAACATTGAACATCGAACACCAAATGTCGCAGCGCCAGGCGCTTATTTCGGTGTTCGTAGTTCGATGTTGAATGTTCGTTGTTTTTACCAATTCCTTTATATGCCCGAAACCTATTACATCGTTCCGAAGGAAAAACACGACGCGCTTGTGAAGCAGGCGTATCTGGCGCGCGGTTACACCGCCGATGAGGCCGCCGCGGGCGCGCGGTTTTGTTCCAGCGCGTCCTATTACGGCATCCGCACGCACAACGCCATCAAGGCGTTGCATCTCGACGAGTTGTTCGGCAGCAAGGTCGGCCGCTGGAAGCCCGGCGCCAAAATCGAGAAGCTGCCGTCGCGCTTCGCCGCCGCCGAAATCTGGAATGCGCATTTCAAGCTCGGCCAGGCCGTGGCTTACGAGGCGATGGACACCTGCATGAAACTCGCCGACAAATTCGGCGTCGGCATGGTGAGCGTGGACAACGCCACGCACTATCTCTGGGGCGGGGGCTACGTCATGGACGCCGCGCTCAAGGGCTACCTTGCCTATACCAACTGCACCTCGGCCACGTCCGAAGTCGTGCCGTTCGGCGGCAAAACACCGACCATGGGCACGAACCCGCATTCCTGGGCGTTCCCGACGCAGGACGCCATTGGCTTTCCCATCGTGATTGACTGGGCCACTTCCACTGTCGCCATGGGCCGCGTACAGGTCTTAAAGCGTGAAGGCAAAAAACTGCCGCCCTGCTCCGCGGTGGATGCTGAAGGCAGGGAAACAGACGATCCCAACAAAGCCGTGGCGCTGCTGCCGTTCGGCGCGCACAAGGGCTACGGCCTCGGTTTGATTGACGAACTTTACGCGGGTTTTATCGGCGGTTCCCTGCCGGAAATTCGCGGCACGTCGCGCGGCGGTGACGGCGAGAAGCGCGGCTCGACTTTCTATTTCCAGGTCATCCATCCCGACGCGATGAAGGGCAATGACTACGTCAAGGGCCGCACGCAGATGCAGAACGTGAAGGCGGTAATTGACGACATTCTCGGCCACGGCAACGAGAAATGCCTGTTACCCGGCCAGCCGGAGGCACGTGCGGGTGAACTTTCAAAAAAGCATGGCGGCCTGTTGTTTACGAAGGCAGAAATCGAGGAATTCGGCCATTTGTCCAAGGAGGTTGGTGAACCGGCCTGGAATTTGGCTGAATTCAAATCCGTGCAGGTTTGAAATGGTGATACGAATGAACGGCAATTTTTGACACGGATGACACGGATTTTCACGAATGGAATTTGATTTTAATCTGTGTCAATCTGTGAAATCTGTGTCTCCAGTTTAACGAACGGAAAATTATGGCGATCCAATTACGCGACCAATCAGAGTGCCAATACGACATGCTGGCGCTCGGTGAAATCATGCTCCGGCTTGATCCGGGCGAGGGCCGCATCCGTACCGCCCGTGAATTCAAGGTCTGGGAAGGGGGCGGCGAATACAATGTCGCCCGGGGTTTGCGCCGGTGTTTTGGCTTCAAAACCGCCGTGGTCACCGCGTTTGCCGACAACGACGTCGGCCGGCTGCTGGAGGATTTTATTTTGCAGGGCGGCGTGGACACGGATTTCATCAAGTGGGTGCCGTTTGACGGCGTGGGCCGCACGGTGCGCAACGGGCTGAATTTTACCGAGCGCGGTTACGGCGTCCGCGGCGCGGTGGGCATACCCGATCGCGGCCATTCCGCCGCCAGCCAGCTCAAGCCCGGCGATTTCGACTGGGACCACATCTTTGGCAAGGTCGGGGTGCGCTGGCTCCACACCGGTGGTATTTTCGCTGCGTTAAGCGACAACACGCCGCAACTCGTCATCGAAGCGGTCAAGCAGGCCAAGCAATATGGCACCATGGTCAGTTACGATTTGAACTACCGCCCGTCGCTGTGGAAATCCATCGGCGGCCAGAAACGCGCGCAGGAGGTCAACCGGGAGATCGCGAAATATGTGGACGTGATGATCGGCAACGAGGAGGATTTCACCGCCTGTCTCGGCTTCGAGGTCGCCGGCGCGGGCGAGCACCTGCTGCACATTGACGTGGGGGCGTTCAAGAAAATGATCGAGACGGCGGTAAAGGCGTTTCCAAATTTCAAGGTCACCGCGACGACGTTGCGCGCGGCGAAAACGGCGACGCACAATGATTGGGGCGCAATTTGCTGGATGGACGGAAAATTTTACGAATCGAAGAAATATCCCGATCTCGAAATTCTCGACCGCGTTGGTGGCGGCGACAGTTTCGCCAGCGGCCTGATTTACGGTCTGGTGACCACCGGCGATCCGCAAAAGGCGGTGGATTATGGCGCGGCGCACGGCGCGCTGGCCATGACGACCCCGGGTGACACGAGCATGGCTTCGAAAGCCGAAGTGGAAAAATTGATGAAAGGCGGCAGCGCGCGCGTCCAGCGGTAAAATGATTCGTAGGACAGGCGTCGCGCCTGTGTCCATTTTTTGTTCAAATGCCGATAGAGGGTTTATACACTGAAGCAGATCAAGTGGGAGATTTTTAAGTTAGAGACAGGCGCGACGCCTGTCCTACGTAAAAAATATGAAAACACCGGCGGAATTATTTTCTTTAAAGGGCCGGGTGGCGGTGGTCATCGGCGGCACGGGCGTATTGTGCGGCGAGATGGCCGAGGGTTTTGCCGCCGCCGGGGCGGCCGTCGCCATTGTCGGCCGGGACGCGGCCAGGGCAAAGGTCCGGCTTGATAACATTTCCAGGTACGGCGTCGCGACGGAGTTTTTTTCGTGCGATACGACCTCTAAAACCGGCCTGCAAAAATTACTGGCCGACGTGCTCGCCCGATTCCAACGCGTGGACATTTTGGTCAATGGCGCGGGTGTGAATTCGCCGACGCCGTTTTTCGACGTCACCGGAGAGGAATTCGACAAAATCATCACCGTGAATTTGAAGGGGCTGGTGCTGGCCTGCCAGGTGTTCGGCCGGCACATGGTCGAACGCGGCTCCGGCAGCATCATCAACCTCGGCTCGGTCTCGGGCCTGACGCCCCTGTCGCGCGTGTTCACCTACTCGGCGTCGAAGGCCGCCGTGCACAATCTCTCGAAAAATCTGGCGCGCGAGTGGGCCGCCAAGGGCGTGCGGGTGAATGTCCTCGTCCCGGGATTCTTTCCCGCCGAGCAAAACCGGAAAATTCTCAATCCCGACCGCGTGGCTTCCATCATGGCGCAGACGCCCATGGCGCGGTTTGGCGAGGCGCATGAACTCGCGGGCGCGGCATTGCTGCTGGCGTCCGACGCCGGCAGTTTCATCACCGGCGCCGAACTGGTCGTGGATGGCGGGTTTGACGTGATGAAGATTTAAGTTTCAGCCTGAAATTCAGCCCGTTGACGTCGAAACGGCAACGGGCCTTTTCATTTTCCACCGGCAGTTCTACAAATCCGTGATGGGTTGGTGCCGGGGCACGAGCGCTTTCATGACGGTCCACGCGATCAAATAACTGAAGGCGCAGACGATGAACATCACCAGGTAGGCGGTTTGCGGGGTTTGTTTGAAGACGTCCGTAAGCCTGCCCGCCAGCATCTGCACAATCACGCCGCCCATGGCGCCGGCCGTGGTGCCGATGCCGATCATGGACCCGACGGCTTTCTTTGGGAACATGTCGGAAACCGTCGTATACAGGTTTGCCGACCACGCCTGGTGAGCCGAGGTGCCGATGCAGATCGTGGCTACGGCCAGGGTTGCAGCCATGCCTCCGAAGCGGCTGACATCGCCAAAATACTGCGTCAGCAGTACCGCCAACGGAGCGATGGCAATGAGAAACATCGCCGTCATACGGGCTCGATAGACCGGCATCCCCTTCCGGATGAGCGTCAGCGGAATGCTTCCCCCATAAATACTGCCGACAATGGCAGTGCCATACACAATGAACGTTGGCAGCATGACCTGGTGCGTGGTCATGTGAAATTGTTTGATCAAATAATCCGGCAGCCAGAACAGATAAAACCACCAGACGCCGTCAGTCATGAATTTTCCCAAAATAAACGCCCACGCCTGGCGATAGCTGAAGAGCTTCCACCAGGCAAGCTTTCCCCGGTCACCGTCGGCACCGCCGGTCGCCGTTTCATCGTCGAGGTGAATATGGTCGTATTCCGCCCGGGAAAGCTGCTTTTGTTTGTGGGGCGTGTCGTAGAGCCAAAACCAGAAAATCAGCCAGAGGAAGCCCGATGCCCCGGTAAGCATAAAGGCCATTTTCCATCCGCGCTCGTCGCCGAAATGAATCAGGCACCAGGGAACGAACAGCGCCGCAATCATGGCGCCAAAATTCGAACCGCTGTTGAAGAAGGCCGTGGCCAGGGCGCGTTCGCGTTTGGGAAACCACTCGGCGACGGTTTTGATGGACGCGGGAAAATTGCCGGCTTCCCCCACCGCAAAGGCGCTGCGGATGAGGATGTGCATCATCAGCAGCCGTCCCACAAAGGCGTTGGCAATGCCACACACCGACCAGACGATGAGCGACAGGGCCAGGCCCAGCTTGGTCCCGATGCGGTCAATGACCCAGCCCATTCCGAGTGTCATGCCGCCGTAAAAGGCGGTGAAGAAGGAAGTCAACCAGGCGAAGTCGGTGTTGGACCAGCCGAATCCGCCCTGGGCCGCCGGCCGGCAGAAGAATTCATGCAGGTAGCTGATCACCTGCCGGTCCAGGTAATTAAAGGTGGTGGAAAAAAACAGCAGTCCGCAAATGACCCAGCGATAATGACGAAAGCCCGCGGGAGCCTGGCTTGGGGGATTCATACAATGAGTGAAAATATCCGGGGAAACGAAGTCGGTTCAAGTATTAAAATCCAACTTTACAAGTCATCGGCACTTGTGTAAACCTGCTCGCATTATGTGGAAGAAAACTTTGCCGCTGCTCCCTGTATTATTGCTGACGGGTTGTGCCACGACGTTTACCAATCTGACGCCGCTGGAACAACCGCGCAACGCGAACAACCTTTACCCCGTCGAAGTCGCCTTCACGTCGCAACAGCAATCGCTGCGTTGGGAATCCATTCATCCTTACGTGGTCGCCAATGGCCAGCTCTATGACATGCGCCCGACGCCATTGATTACCAACCGCTGGGAAGGTTTTGTACCCGTGCCGCCCGGCGTCAATGCGGTCGCTTACCGCTATAAGTTTGATTATCTATACAACGACATTGGCAAGGGGCCGCAGCCGGGCAATACCCTCTCGCCGGCGTACAATCTGACCATTCTCGGCCAATAACGCCGTTTAATGTCTGGGCCGGAGGAGGATGGCTTTCTTTTCCGAGCCTTCCACCTCGACGCTGTGCGTTTCCACGTCGGGATCGTCCTTTAGGGCTTGGTGCACCACCCGGCGATCAAACGCCGTCATCGGCTCCAGTTCCACGGGGTCACCCCAGCGCCGGACTTTTTCCGCGGCGTTCTTCGCCTTGTTGACCAGCGCTTCGCGCGCCTGGGCGCGGTAGCCGCCCACGTCCACCATCACCTTGGGGGCGGTGGCGTCCTGTTGGAAGAGCAGACGATTGGTGATGTATTGCAGGTCGGCCAGCAATTGTCCCTGGCGGCCAATCAGCCGGCCGGCATCCTCGGTTTTTACCTCCAGCAACAGGCCTTCTTCCAGTTGGTGTTCCTCGATGGTGACGGCAAAACCGAGTGTTTCCAGAATTTTTCCAAGCGTTTCTTTAGGTTGAGCGGGCATAAAACGGTAAATGAATCACGGCGCGAACGATTATTTTTTCCTTTTCGGCGCTGGCGTCAATGCCGGATTTGTGCCGGCCGGGGCCGGGACTTGATTCATCCTGGTGACTTTGGTCTGCAACACGCTCATCAGTGTGCTCATCGTCATGTACAACGCCATGCCCGAGGAATAATTGTAGAGAAACACCAGAAAGATAAGCGGCAGGTAACGCATCATTTTTGCCTGCGCGGGGTCCATGCCCGGGGACGGCGGTTGCAGATGCGCCTGCCAGACCATGACCCCCACCATCAACAACGGCAGCAGATTGAACGGAAAATTCAGCCCCGGAATCATGAAGACCGTGTCCGGTTTCGACAGATCGGCCACCCACAGAAAATGCGCGCCGCGCAATTCAATCGCGCTGCGCAGCATCGTGAAAAAGCCGAAGAACACCGGCATTTGAATCATCATCGGCAGGCAGCCGCTCATGGGACTGACCTTGTGCTTCCGGTAAAGTTCCCACTGTTTCTGGGTGAACTTCTGCATGTCGTCCTTGTATTTTTCCTTGAGCGCCTTGACCTCCGGTCCCAGCGCCTGCATCCGTTTCATCGAACGCGTGCTGGCCGCCGTTAACGGCCAGAACATCCCCCGGAGAATGACGGTGATCAACACCACGACCCAGCCGTATCCCAGCCGGGTCACATCATGCAGCCAGTTCATGCAGACCAGCAACGCCTTGGCGAAGAAGGTTCCAATCCCCCAAAAACTCATGTAACCCGTGCCAAAATTCATCGCCAGGTCGGCGTGGTTCTGGAATTGTGCGCCGATCCGCGCCAGCGTCCGGTATTCCTTCGGTCCGGCATAAAGGACGATCTGCCGTTCGATTGCCTGATTGGTGCCCAGGGTTTGCGCCGGATAAACCAGGGCGGTCTGGATGCCTTCCGGCAACGGCATCCCCGGCATCCAGTCAACATTGGTGAAGGGCGGCAAATAAACCGGGCGCGCAATGATTTGTTCGGCCGGCGTCTTGGGCATCGCCAGCAGGGCGAAAAACTGGTTGTACGCCGCCGCCCAGACCACGTTGCCCGTGCCCTCGCGATACTCGGACTTGGGCGTGCGGGGAAAGAAAAACAAAAACGTGGTGTTGGTGCTGAAATAGGACAGGTTGGCCTGCTGTTCCTTGGCGCCGTCAAACCACATCGTTCCCCCGTACATGAGGAAGTTGTAGTCGTCCGGATCCATCGGGGTCGCCGTGCCGACCACCCATTCCTGCGTCGGCAGCGGCAGCGATTGGTTGGACGTGTTGTCCAGCCGCACCGTCACGTTTACCAGGTTGTCCGCGCCAATGTGAAATTCCTTTACCATGCGCAAACCGTTGGGGAACAGCTTTTCCGCATGAACCCCATCGCCGATTTTTATCAGGGTGAAATTGCCGTCGCCGACCAGGCTGGATTCACCCAGGATCGCCATGATGGGCACGGACGTGCGCGCGTTCAGCGTGGCGACTCCGGCCGAGGCGGATTTCTCCTTCCAGCGGGCGGAAATGGTTTCCGGGTAATCCAGCAATTCGACCGATTTCAATCCGCCGCCGCGCGACGTGAAGGTGTACCGTTCATGCGCGTTGGCGAGCACGATGGTTTGTTCGGGCACGTTGGTGTCGAAAAAGAAACCGGAATTGGCGGTGGCCCCGGTTGCGGCAACCGCTGACGCGGTGCTGGAAATCGCGGTGGCGGTCTGGGTTTGGGCCGTGACCAGCGTGTTGGTGTCCATTGGCGTCCGGACCGTCTGCGAAGCATATTTCTGCTCCATGGCAAACCAAGCAACCAGGAGGACGACACAGAGCGAGACAACAATGATGCCGGTGCGGTCCATAATCAAATTCGGAATTCGGAATTCGGAATTCGGAGTTCCTTTTTGGGCGCCGGGTCATGCCCGCCATCCTCCCAGGGGTGACAGCGGCAAATCCGTCTGGCCGCCAGCCGGCTGCCGGCCAGTGCGCCCCGTGAGCCAATGGCGTCCATGGCGTATTGCGAACAACTCGGCGTGAAACGGCAGCCGGCGGCCGGCCCGAATAGAAAAGCGAGCAGGGGCGAAACCGTCCAGCGGTAGACCCGGATGCCGAAAATCAAAACGGATTTGGGAACGTTCAACAACCAACATTTAACGACCAACATCCAATGGTGGTGCGCTCGCGCTTTCGGTCGATGTTGAGTGTTGAATGTTGAATGTTGAATGTTTTTCATTTGAGAAGATTTGCACCATTCAACGCCATCAGAAAATCCTTCTCAACCTCGGCAAAGGCACGGCCGGCAATCGAAGGCCGCGCCACCAGCACCAGCTCAACCGGTTGCGCCAGCTCGTGCTGGTGTTGCCGGAAACTCTCGCGCAACAACCGCCGCGCCCGGCTGCGCACCACGGCGCCGCCAATTTTCCGGCTGGTAACCACACCCAATCGCGGGGTGGCGCCCTCCGGCAACGCGTGCCAGTTGGCGATGAGACAGCCCAATACGAGCCGCTGTCCCTGCTGACGCACCCGCGCGAAATCACGCGGTTGCTGAAGCCGCGCCGCGCGGCGCAGTCGCAGAGGTCCGGCCTCCGGCCTCCGGCGTCTGGCGTCTGGGGACATGGCGGGCATGAGCGGGCGGATTAAACGGGCGTCAGCCGCTTGCGCCCCACCCGGCGGCGGTTGCGCAGAATGGCGCGGCCGCTCTTGGTGGACGTGCGGGCGAGAAATCCGTGCTGCCGTTTGCGCCGGATTTTTGACGGTTGATATTGGCGTTTCATAAATCAAATTTGATTCGCGCCTGCGGCGCGGGAAAACTCCGTTTGACGGAGCGCCGAGATTATCAGTGAAATGCCTTATGTCAAGGCGCGGTTCGGGAAATAGCGGGCGGGCGGAGCCGGGGAAAGGCGCTGGCAGTATCCTAATTTTGGTAGGGCGCGTCACTCCGTGCGCGCCGTTTTCCGAATTTGCGGCGGGCAGAGGACTGCCCGCCCTACCCAAATTTTGAAATTAGGACACTTCCAAGACGCTGACTTTATTGCCGAAGGGGTCCGCGGTCTGTAGGATGGCGCGGCCTATTTCGACGATGGACAAGTTCATTGACGCGCTGTGCCTGCAATGCGGGATGTGCTGCAACGGGGTGTTGTTTGCCGACGTCCGGCCCGAGCCGGGCGACCCGTCGCCGCTGTTCCAGGGCCATCGTTCGCGCGTCGCGCAACCGTGTCCCGCCTTCAATGCCGCCACGTGCGCCTGCGCCATCTATGCCGAACGCCCGGTGCGTTGCCAAAAATTTGAATGCCGCCAGCTCCTGGGCGTGCGCGCCGGAACGACGACGACGGAAAAGGCCTTGCGCCAGATCCGGGCCGCGCGCGAGCTGGCCGCCGAAGTCGAGAAGCTGCTGGCCGAACTCGGTTTCAACCACCCGCAGCTGCCGTTCAGCCGCCGCTTTCAACGCTGCCAGCGCGCCGCTGAAAACGGCCAATTACCGGAGACACAACTGGAACGGCTGGCCGATTTGCAACTGGCGGTGCACCGGCTGACCGGTTTGCTGGCCAGGGAGTTTTACGCGTGAGAACCATCCGTTGGTCGGAATACGGTGAGTTGGCGGCGCTGTTCCTGATCCAGTCCATGGCCGTGGGCATCTGGATGGTGCCCTTGAGCGTGGTGTTCAAGGCCCATCTTTTGGAGGGCATCGCGCCCTACGCCTTTGCCACTTCCGCCCTGGCCGCCCTCGTTTCACCGCTGATTTTCGGCGCGATGGCGGACCGCCACGCCTCGCCTGTCGCCGTATTGCGCGGCCTGGCCGTGGCCAGTGCCGCCACCATGTCAGTTGTCGCCTGGAGCATCAACCGGGGCTGGTCGCCGGGACTGGTGCTGCTGCTGGTTCAAATCTATGCCCTCTGCGCCGCGCCCACGGGCAGCATCGTCAGCGCGATTGTTTTCTCGCGCCTGCAAGATTCCCAGCGCCAGTTCGGACCCATTCGCGCCGGGGCAACCGTGGGCTGGATGGCCGGTTGCTGGCTGGTCAGCGCGCTGAATGCAGACGCCTCGACGCTGTCGGAATACACCTGCGCGGCGACCTGGCTGGCGCTGGCAGCGTTCACCTTCCTGTTGCCGAGTGTGCCCCCGCCGAAATCCACCGGGCATCCGACCCTGTTGGAGCGGCTGGGTTGGGACGCGGTGGTCTTGCTGAAGAACCGTGATCATCGCGCGGTCTTCATCACCGCGGCATTGTTCAGCATTCCGCTGGCGGCGTTTTATCCGTTCACGCCGTTGCAACTGCAACAACTTGGTTTCCGGCACACGTCCGCCTGGATGACGCTGGCGCAAACCACGGAATTGATGGCCATGTTTTCGCTGGCGGGTTTGTTCCTGCGCTGGCGGTTGAAATGGATTTTTGTGGCAGGGCTTGTCGCCGGATTGTTGCGTTTTGCCCTGTGCGCGGTGAATGGCAAGGTGTGGGTGCTGGCCGGCACCAGTTTGCACGGTTTGTCCTTTACGCTGTATTTCATCACCGCGCAGATCTACATCAATGAACGCGTGGGACCCGAATGGCGGGCGCGGGCCCAGGCCATGTTGGCGTTGATGATCAACGGCGTCGGCAACCTCTTCGGCTACCTGGGGACCGGCTGGTGGTTCAAAGCCTGCGCTCAAGGTGCTGGCACGCAATGGCAGTTGTTCTGGAGCGGCGTGACCATGGCGGTGGGCGTCGTGATGATCTATTTTTTGGCGGCCTATCACGGAAAATATTCCGGGACCACCCGGCTGCCGTCAGACAGTTCGGTCATAAAACCGACCTTTCCCCTCGGTGAAACCCCTTGATCGGCCTGCCCTGATTAAAGTCCCAGCTTCTTGAACCGGTTGTTCACTTCCTTGAAATGAAAGTCGAGCGAGCAGAGTTTCTCCAATTCTCCTGTCTTAAAGTACTTCGCCACCGCCGGGTCTTGCTTCAACTGTTCAACAAAATCCGCGTCGTCGCGGCCGGCGTGCTTCACTTCCCACGTTTTCATGGCTGCGTCCTGGACCAGTTGGTAAGCGGCTTCGCGCGTGAGGCCCTTTTTGATCAAGGCCAGCAGCACGGTCTGCGAATTCCACATGCCCAGGCTCAGGCCGAGGTTGCGTTTCATGTTCTCCGGATAAACCGCCAGGCCGTCCATCAGCCGCGTCAGCAGGCCGAACATGTAATCGAGCAATGTGCAGGAATCGGGGAAGATGATGCGCTCGACGCTGCTGTGGCTGATGTCGCGTTCGTGCCAGAGGGCGACGTTTTCCAGCGCCGCAACGGCATTGCCGCGGAGCACCCGGGCCAGGCCGGTGAGGCGTTCCCAGGTGATGGGATTGCGCTTGTGCGGCATGGCGCTGCTGCCTTTCTGGCCCTTGGTGAACGGTTCCTCGGCTTCGAGTACTTCGGTGCGCTGGAGATGGCGGAACTCGACCGCCCAGCGTTCGATGCTCGCGCCGACGAGGGCCAGCGTGGTCATGAATTCGGCGTGGATGTCTCGCTGGACTACTTGCGTGGCCACGGGCGCCGGGCGCAGGCCAAGTTTTTTGCAGACATAGGCCTCGACCCGTGGTGAAAGATGTGCGCTGGTGCCCACCGCGCCGCTGAGTTTGCCGACGGCGACGGTTTTGCGGACGGATTCGAAGCGTTCGAGCGCACGGCCAAATTCGTCGTACATGAGTGCGAGTTTCAGGCCGAAGGTGGTTGGCTCGGCATGGATGCCATGGCTGCGGCCGATGCAGGGCGTGAATTTATATTTGCGCGCCTGCGCCGCGATGGATTTTCGCACCGTCTTTGCGTCGGTAATGAGCAGGTCCGCGCTTTGGACCATCTGGACGGCAAACGTGGTGTCAATCACGTCGCTGCTGGTCAGGCCGAAATGGAACCATCGGCTGGCCCGGTCGTTGATTTTCTCGGCGACGGCGGTGGTGAAGCCGATGACGTCGTGGTTGAGCGTTTTTTCAAGTTCCTTTTGGCGCGCGACGAGGCCGGGCAGGTTGGCAAACCATTTGTCCGCGCCGCGTTTCATTTTGGCGAAGTCCGCGCGCGGCACGACGCCTTCCCAAACGAGCGCCTCGCTGGCGAGCAGTTCGATTTGGAGCCAGAGCCGGAGCTTGTTCTCGTTGGTCCAGATGGCCCGCATCTCCGGTCGGGAATAACGCGTAATCATGGCACAAGCCTAAAACGTCGAGAGTCGAGAGTCGAGAGTCGAGTGCCAGCGAAAAGCCCTCGACCCTCGACCTTCGACTCTCGACTGCTTTACTCCTGCACTTCCAGCCGGATCGCGTCGTACATCACGGCGCCTATCCGGGCTGGCCGGGCTTCGTCCGGATTGGCAAAGGGAACCGCACCCTCGATGCCCAGGGTGATTTCATTGGTTCCCGCCTTCAACCAGCTCGCGTTGAAGGGGAGCGTGTAAACGTGGTATTCGCTGTCCTGCCCGCCGCTGCGATAGGGCGCCGTGCCGGTCTTGGGAAGTTTGAGAACGCCAATCTCCCGGCCATTCGCCTTCACGTCTAATCGCCGGTCCGATGAGGCACAAACGCCGATGGTCAGGGTGGCACGGCCGGACAATGTCTTCGGTTCGTCAAAGCGAATCGTCCAGCAAGGATTTTTGTTGTACCAGCCCCATTGCGCGAAATTCCAGTCCCTGGCCGCGTCGCTTTTGCCGATGGTGAACGTGACATCATCTGGAAATTCCCGGGCATAACGGATGAAATTGTCGTAATGGCGCACGTCATCGCCGTCTTTGAATTCCCCGGTCGAACGATCGGCCACACCGATCTGCCACAGGGTGCGTCCGTGGGTGACCGGTTTCCAGGTCAACGTGCCCAGGTCGGTGATTTTACCCGGTCCCACCGGGATGCCGTCTTCGCGGTAATCTACAAACTGGTTCGCGCCGCTGACGAACAGGGTATAGTTGCCGGGACGCACTTTGGGGATGACAAAATGCCCGGAGTCATCCGTTCGGGTCCAAAAAGTGTATCCGCTGCTGGACTGGCACCAATCCTTTATGCCCGACGGGGCCAGGACCGCCCAGGCTCCCTTCGTGCTGTCGCCGTTGCTCAATTTGATCTGACCGATGACCGTTCCTCGTGACAAAGGGTAATCCGGATTGTTTATGAAATCGTAAGGCCACCGGGTCTCCTCGCTGACCGCACGAATCCTCGCGTCCTGCCACAGCGCGTCCGTCGAGCCGCCCTGGTTGAAATAAACAAAGGCCGGGCCGTAAAACAGGCTCCACTTCTGACCGGCTTTCAGGCTGATGGCGCTGGCGCCGCAATGAGTGCCTTGAAACATCCACAGCAGGACGTTATCCATGTGGACAGTCAATTCCTGGCGCAGCGGCCCGCCGTTGATGTATTCCCGGCCGGGCAGGATCATCCAAATCCCGATGCCGTTTCCCGCCATGCCGTACACGAGGTCATCGGCGATGAAGGCGCTGTTGTCGTATTTGGTGTAAATGGTCCCGTCGGCGTAACGGAAGGTTGCGTCTTGAACGGTGTCAACGATTTTGCCGGTGGGGAACGGGCCTTTTCTCTGGTCGTCCACGATGTGATGGGTGAAAAGACGCGGGCCGGGAACGCCTTTAATGACCGTGCGGCTTTGCGACAGTGAAGCGGCTGCCATGCCCGGACCATGCCGGAAAATGACGTACACATAGAAACCGGGCATGTCCCGTGGCAGAATCCAATGGACTTCCGTGTGGAATGGAAAGGACGGTGTGGGTTCACTCACCGCCGCAACTTCCCCTGAATCCAGTGCCGATTGCACAATGTCGAAGCGTGCGCCGGGCTGGCTCAACGGATGAAAATAATCCGGTTTGACGCCGCCGCCCAGGTTTGCATCAAAATACATGACGGCTTTGCCATTCCCAAGTTCCAGATCGTGCCCATTGGCCCGGTACTTGATCGAGGTGACATCGCCGGTTTTCTTCGCAAACGTGAGGCTGACGATGCCGTTTTCCATCACGATCTGGTCCGCGTTTTCGGTCACGGTCACCGGTGACGATGATTCCGGGGCGTCGCCGGCCAATGCGGTTTTGCCGGAAAAAACCAGGAGCAGGCACAGGAATATCTTCGTACGGAGGATGACCGACATAAACGTGTCCGGCCGGCAGCCTGGGGCGCTCATCACCGCTTAGCCATTTTGGAGCGGGCCTTTTCCAGGATTTCGCGTTCGCGGGCGGTCAGGCTTTGGATGCCGTGCGCGGAAATCTTTTCGAGGATGGGGTCCACTTCGCTTTTTACAAATTCGTCGGTGGACAATTCCTCGTCGGGCTTGCCCGCCGCCGAACGCCAGAATTTGCCCTTGCCGGCGCGGGTGACGGCAAATTCCCGCGGCGCGTCCGGGTGTGTCGCCGAAGCGCCCCACCGCCCCCAGGGCCAGCGGCCCTGGATAAATTGGCGCACAAACACGATGCCGGTCAACATGCCTCCCAAATGCGCGGCATGGGCGATGTTGCCGCCCATTAACACCGCCAACCACGAATCAGGAAACAGGATGCAGAGCGAACTTAATATGGCCGTGCCCCACAGCAAATATTTCGCCCGCAAGGTCACGGGCAGCACGAAAAACAGGAGCAGGGTCAATTCCTGTTCCGGATAAAGCGTGGCGAAAGCCGCGACCAATCCCAGCGCGGCGGCCGAGGCCCCCACCACGGCCGTGCCGAAGTGACCGGACCAGACCAGTGCTCCCAGCATTTGCACCAGTCCCCCAATGACGCCGCTGGAGAAATATAAAACTAGAAATTTCCTGGGGCCAAGGACCTCCTCCATGACCCGCCCGAAAACGTAAATCACCCAGCAGTTGAGTACAATATGCAACAGGCCGCTGTGCATGAACTGATAGGTGAGCAATTGCCAGGCATAACCATGTTCCAAACCCTCAAGACTCAACGCGAAATAATTGTAAAAAAATGGATTGTCCGGCACCAACCTCGTCGGGCTGGAAGAAAGCAGGCACTCGAGCACAAAGACGATCGCGTTCGCCACCAACAATGCCACGGTAAAAGACAGGTACGGCCGGCGGTACTCCGGCAGGCGCATGTAGTCACGATCTTCAAGCATGGCGGACGCAGGCTAATGGCCGGAAAAGCGGTTTTCAACGGCCTTTTTGCGGCAAATCTTCGACAATCCGGCCGTCCGCAAGTTCAAAGACACGCCGCGCATGCGCCGCCACCTTGGCATCGTGCGTTGCAATGACCAGCGTGGTCTGCTTCTCGGCGTGCAGTTTTTTGAGCAATTCAATGATTTCACCGCCCGTGCGCGAATCGAGGTTGCCGGTCGGTTCGTCCGCCAGGACCAGTTCCGGCTCATTGATAAGGGCGCGGGCGATGGCCACGCGCTGCTGTTCGCCGCCCGAAAGTTCAAACGGCTTGTGTTCCCACCGGTCGCCGAGGCCGACCCGGGCGAGCAATTCGCGTCCGCGCGCCTCCGCCCGCGCGGCGGGCACGCGGGCCACCCGGGCCGGCAGACAGACGTTTTCCAGCGCATCGAGTTCCGGCAGCAGATGGTACGCCTGGAAAACGAAGCCGACGCGGCGGTTGCGAAAGTCGGTGAGTTCCCGTTCGGAAAACGCGGCGATATTCTGCCCGGCAAAATGGATTTCGCCCGCGTTCGGCGAATCCAGTCCGCCGATCAAGTGCAGCAGCGTGCTTTTGCCGGCGCCGGACGCACCGCGCAACGCGAGAAATTCGCCGCGCAACACTTCGAGGCTTACGCCGCGCAGCACGTCAAGCGTGCGCCGGCCCATGGTGTAGGACTTGGCCAGTGCACGGGCGGAGAGCAATGCTTCGTTCATGCCCGGCCTCCCTTTCTGGAATGAAAAACATTCAACATCCAACATTCAACATTCAACGCCCAAGGAATTGCCGATCCGCCATCCATTGGCTGTTCGAGGTTGAATGTTGAATGTTGGATGTTTCCAACTTTATTCATAACGCAGCGCCTCCACGGGTTTCAACCGCCCCGCCCGCCACGCGGGCAGTACGCCGCCCAGAATGCAGATGATAAACGAGCTGCTGCAAATGACCACGATATCGCGAACGGCAATCACCGCGGGCAGCGCGCTAAAGCCATAGATGGAGGCCGGGAACAGTTCAAAGCCGGTCCAATGGTTCATGAAATGGAGGAATTCGTTGCGATACGTCAGCGCGAGGATGCCGAGTCCGTAACCGGCCAGCACGCCGAGCACGCCAATGATGGCGCTTTGCGTGAGAAACACGCCGGAGATTTGCAGGTTGGTGGCGCCGAGCGCCTTCAACATTCCGATCTCGCGCGTTTTCTGGACCACGAACGTGATTTGTGCGCTCAGGATGCATAGCGCCGCCACAATGACGATGAAGAACAAAAGGTAAAACATCACGTTCTTTTCAACAATCAACGCGCCGAGAATGGCGGAGTTTTCCTGCATCCAGGTGGTGATGGTGTAGCTCGGCCCCAGGGCGGTCGCCAGTTCGTTGCTCACGGCCACCGCCTGATATGGGTCGCGCAGCATGACCATCAGTCCATGCACGCTGGCGCCCAGATTGTAAAGGTCCTGGGCGTTTCCCAGCGAGGTGACGGCGACGGAATAGTTGTAATCATAGTAGCCCACGTCGAAAATGCCGGTCACGGTGTAATCATCGGGCAGCACGGCCTCTTGGTCCGGTTTGCCCTGATGTTCCTTCATTTTCTTTAAATCGTTCGGCGAATAAATCGAAACCCGGTCGCCCACGGCCAGGTTCAGGCTCTGGGCCAGCGCAGTGCCGATGACCAGGCCGCGCCGGCTCAGGTCGAATTTTCCGGCAATGATGCTTTGGGGGAGCACGCTCACCGAGTTTTCGCGGGTGGGATCCGCGCCGCGGACATACGGCACGGCAAAGTAGGGTTGTTCATCGTTGGCCGGCTCCGTTTCCATGAGCACCGGTCCCAGGACATACGGCGCCACGCCCACCACATTTTTATTGGCGGTCACCAGATCCATCACCGCGTCGTAATTCTCCATCGTTTCACCGCGCGAAGCGATTCTCAGGTGTGCGTTGAAACCGAGGATTTTTGCGCGCAAATCGTGGTCGAACCCGCTCATCACGCTGATGACGATGATGAGCACGGCCACGCCCAGCGCGACGCCGACGATGGAGATGAGCGTGATGATGGAGACGAACGTCCGTTTGGGCCGCAAATAACGCAGCGCGAGGAGCAATTCAAACGGCAATCGAGACATGGCGGCAGGCTAAAGACGGGTGCGACCCGTGTCAACGAAGCGCGTGTGACGGCAGTGTCCTTATTTCGGTAGGGCGCGTCACTCCGTGCGCACCGTTTTCCTATTTGCGGCGGGCAGGGGACTGCCCGCCCTACCCAAATCTTGAGATTAGGACACCACCCGTGAAGCTCATGCGCGCTCCTTGCGCGGAGCGCGGAACGGGTTGCCCTGGTTGACCGCGATGGGCGCCCGCGGGACAAACAGCAGGCTCACAAACAGATAAATCCAGCCGATCAAAAAATGGGCGCCGAAGATGAACCCGAAGGAAACCAGATTCAGAAAGCCGATGCCGTAGAGCAGGATGGCCGCGGTCATCAACAGCGCGCCCGGCATCAGGGCCGCACCCGCCAGCCGCCAGCTCTGACGGAAATTCAAGTCTCGGTTCGCAAAAAAGCCGAGCAGCCAGGCCGGCAGAAAATAGAGGGTCGCCAGCAACCACCAGCTCAGCAGGAAGCCAAACGTTGCCACCGCGCCCGTAATGACCAGCAATGCCGTTACCCAGGCGCCCCAGAGCGGCTCCAGTGTTTTGCGATTGAGGGCGATGACGTAACCGCGGGGGTAAGGCCATTCCCAATAACCGAACAGCGAAAACGAACGGATGGTTTCCCGGCCAAATTCGATCTGCACATCGGCGGCCGGGCCGATCTGGCCGGAGTGGTCCAGATCCACGTCCAATGCCAGGAGACGGCCTCCGGCCAGCAGTTCCGGCGAGTGATCCGGCCAATCCAGACGGCCCGAACGGATTTCGCCGGTGGCGGGCAGTTTTTGAACGGCGGCTCCCACCACGGGAAAACAACCTTTGTCAACGAACCAGACCAACGCGGCGGCGGCGAGCAGCGCCGCCAGGAACTGCACGAGCAGCAGACGCCCGGGCCCCGCACTGGCAAACGCCGCCACGCCACGCGGGGTGAAAGGTTCCCACGCCACGATTGCTCTGGCCGGCGCACTCATCGACCGGCAGATTATCTGAAAAGGGCCAGCCGTTAAAGCGTTGAGACATGCCGGGAGCGCCGGCATCTTGCCGGCGAAGCTGACGTTCTGCTCCTTTTGGGATTCGCCGGCTGGAAGCCGGCGCTCCCGGCAACGCACCCGGACTGATCAGGCCGGGTTTGCTTCCGGCGGTTCCGGCGGCTTGGGCGGCGGGTTTTGCTCCGGCGGCGGCGCATGAATGACCGGGATCGGATAACGCAATTTCATGACGTCGTCCACGAGCACTTCAACGAAGTAGGTCCCGGCGGTTTTGAATTCGATCTGGCCGAAGACCATGACGTTGGTGGCGTGCAGCGCCGCATCCTTCAGCTCGAATCTCATTTCGCCCTTCCTGAGGACGGTCGTCTGATCGGGCGCGATAAACCTGACGCCTTCGATGAACTGGCCGATGCCGGCCGTCCAGCGGTTGAAGACGAACAACCGCCCGGCGACCACCGGCAATTGCGGCACGCGCAGGAAGTTAATGACGCCAATGAGGAAAAAATTGCCGTTGGATTCCTGGCGGACTTCTTCGCACACGAGCGAACATTGCAAATCGGGCAGAATTCGAGTGGGTTGCATAAATGATGATATTCATTGTGGCGGCGCCTGATAAGCGCCGCCGGATTTATTCACGTTTTTCAAAAAATGGCGGTCACCGACCGCCGCTACAAGCTCAATTCGGCCGCGCGCACGGTGTTTTGCATCAACATGGCAATGGTCATCGGGCCAACGCCGCCGGGGTTGGGCGTGATTTTTCCGGCGACCGGTTGTACCCCGGCGAAATCCACGTCGCCCACCAGCCGCGAGCCGTTTTTGGCGCCCGGATCGCTCACGCGATTCACCCCCACATCAATCACCGTGGCGCCCGGTTTGACCATATCCGCCTTCACAAATTCGGCGACCCCCATCGCGGCGATTAAAATGTCCGCGCGGCGGCAATGCGCCGCGAGGTCACGGGTGGCGGAATGGCAAAGGGTCACCGTCGCGTTCGCGTTTTTGTCCTTCTGGCAAAGCATCGCGGCCATCGGTTTGCCGACGATGTTGCCCCGGCCCAGAATCACCACCTCGGCACCGCTGGTTTTGACCCCGGAGCGGGCCAACAACTCGCGAATGCCCGCCGGCGTGCAAGGCTGGAAGCCCGTTGAATCCCCGAGCATCAGTTTGCCGACGTTTACCGGATGGAAACCGTCCACGTCCTTTTGCGGCAACACGGTCGAGTAAACCACCGGTTCCCGGATTTGTTTCGGCAGCGGCGCCTGCACCAGAATTCCATGCACCCGCGGATCGGCGTTTAATTTCTCCAGCAATGCGAGCAATTCACCTTCACGGGTCGGCTCCGGCAGGACGTGTGTATCGGAAAAAATCCCGAGTTCGGCGCAGGCCTTCTCCTTGCGCCCGACATAGACCTTGGAGGCGGGGTCCTCGCCCACGCGCACAAACGCGAGGCCGGGTGAAACCCCGCGCGTTTTCAGCGCGGCCACCCGGCCAGCAAGTTCGTGCAGGATTTGCGCCGCGATGGCGCGCCCATCAATGAGCGTTCCCACGTTGTCTGGGGCTGCTGAGGTCAACGTGTTTGACGCCCTGGGTGGCAACCACCTGGATGCTCTGGATGGCAATCAGCGGGCTGCTCGGCCAGCGCGGGTCGATGCCTTCGACCCCGGTGACGATGATCCGCATGTTGACGTAACGGCTCAGGTCGAGATCCGGAGCGGTCGAGTAAAGGTAGTCAATCGTTTGATACGTGTCCGGATCGTACAACATGTATTTCGTCGGCGCGACCGGGCTGGTGACCGGTCCCACCACGCCTTCATGCGACACCGTCCGGTCCACTGGCGGCGCCTGGACCGTCTGCTGGGTGGCCGGCGGTTGCTGCTGGGCTACGGTGGTGGGCGTCGGTGGCGGCGGCGGAGCGGTCTGCGTCAAATACATGGCGGCCACAAAGGCGTAGGCATTGGCCGGCGGCTCAATTTCCACCCACTCACCCTTGGTCCGGATGATGTTCACCGTCGTTCCGCGTTCAATGGTGCCGAGGACGCTGTAATTTTCACCCGGGCCGCCGCGGAGATTCAGTTTCTTTGAGACAACCGTGTTGTTCGCCTTGTCGATGAATTTGGCGAAAGCCCAGACATGGGCGCTCGACGGAAAGGCGATTTGGGCCCATTGCGCGGGTTCGTTGGCCTTATGTTTGTCGAGATTAATCTGGGATAGAACCGTCACCGTATCGCCTTGTTTGAGGTGCGCCACGACTTCGCCCTTGAGGCCGGCCTGACCGCGGGCGGTGAGGCTCTTGACGGCGACCTGCGCCGGGCCGGGAACGAGCGTGACCGTCGGCTTGGCCAGCGGGACGACTTTGGCGGCGGCGTGGTGTCTGTGTTTGGCGGGCTTGGGTTTTTCCACCGGCGGAGCGGTTTCCGTGGCCGGTGCCGTCGCGGGTGCGGCTTCAGCCGGCGGGGGCGTGGTCGGCGCGGACGCCGGGGCGCCCGCATTTGGGTTGTTCTGCGCGACTGCGCTTGTGACCAGCATCACGCCCAACATCAACCAGCAATTCGTTTTCATATTTCTGCAAGTAAAGTTTTAATCTCGGTTTCTGTCAATGCCCGCCAGCGGCCGGGCTTCAATTCGCCTAGTTTTATTTTGCCAATTTGTGTCCGCTGCAACCGTTTGACCGCCAATCCCTGCGATTCAAACAGCCGCCGTACTTCGCGGTTTTTGCCTTCAGCCAGTTCAAGCTCCACGACACTGCGCATGCGGCCGGCTGAAATGAGTCTCGCCGCCTGCGCCCGGAGTTTTTCGCCTGCGTGCCATACGCCCCGCAAGAATCGTTCCAACATCGCCCGATCGGCTTTACCCTCAACCGTCGCAACGTATTTCTTACGAACGCCATAGCGCGGATGAGTCAGGCACAGGGCGAATTGTCCATCATTCGTCAGGAAAAGCAATCCTTCCGTGTTAAAATCCAGCCGCCCCACGGAATGAAGATTTTGCCATTCCTTGGGCAATAAATCGTAAACCGTCGGTCGACCCAGCTCGTCCTGTCGCGAACAAACACAACCCACCGGCTTGTGCAGGGCCACGTAAAGCTTTCGCCGGGCCCGAACGGGTTTGCCGTCCAAGGTGACCGCATCCCGGTCCGGATCCACCTTGGTGCCGAGCACCCGGACCGGCTGGCCGTTGACCTGCACGCGCCCGGCGAGAATGATGGGTTCCGAGGCGCGCCTGGAAGCCACTCCCGCCTCCGCCAGAAATTTTTGCAAACGAACCACGGAAAGTGACAGGTGACGCGTGACGAGTGTCGGGAACTCGCGTCACCCGTCACCCGTCACCCGTCACACCTCGGGTTTGGTTTTGCGGAGACCGGTGATGCGGTCGCCGTCCTTCCACTGGCCGCGCTTTTTGAGCAGCGCCGTGCGTTCGAAACGTTTGAGGACATTGCGCTTGCCGCCCAACACGGACGCCGCGCGCAGACTGCGATGCTGTGACATAAAATTCTTCGGTTAACGGTTAAATGGTCGGTAAAAAACGAGCCACCAGTCTAGCAGGTCAAATCCTTCCCGCAATGACGAAATTTTTGCGATATTGTTCGAATTTGCTGTAGCGTCGAGCCTGTGGCTCGAAATCGGCGCACCCGTCCTCCGTAGCAGTACTGCGGAGGGTGGACAGCGCCGACACTACAACAATAGAATCAGGACGCTGTCGTTTTTGCCACAACCATGGAGGCAGCAGGCGTGCGCAGGCGAGATCTCTGTGAGTGGAAGCGGATGGCGCCGCCACCAGTCACGTCTCCGGCAAGCGTTGCAATTCCATGAGCAACCGCTCCGGGTGGACCGGTTTGTGCAAGACCAGCGACTTCACTTGTTTGAGGAACGAATGGTATTTGGGATCGTCCGCTGCGCCCGTCAGGAAGATGAACCGGCGGCACAGATGCGGTTTCATCCGCTCGAGGGTGCTGTAAAATAAATCGCCTTCCAGTTCCGGCATTCGGAGATCGCAAATGATGGCGTCCACGTCCCGGCTGAGCAGGAGTTTCAAGGCCGCCACGCCGTTGGCCGCGGTGCTGACGTCGTAATTGAAGGTTTCGAGAAGATGTTCGTAGATCGACGCCAGTTCGAGGTCGTCGTCCACGATGAGCACGCACTTTTTGTGCGGCACGGGCTGCCTGTCCACGACGGTTGACATCAGTGCTTTGGGTTGCGTTGCCCGAGAGTATCGGAGTGAATATGGCACAACTCAGGGACGTGGACAAGTGACGTCGGGTGCGCGGATGGTTGTTCTCCTGAGCCTCCTGGGAGCGCCGGCGTCCCGCCGGCCAGTCGGAAGCCGAAAACCGGAACTCGCCGGCGAGACGCCGGCGCTCCCAGGAATTGCGCCTTTTCAAGGGTTCAATGCGCGAACTTTTTAGAGGAAGTCTTGAACCACGGCGAAGTGATTGCCAGGGGGACACTGCGAGTAGAGACAATTCGCGCTCCGCTTTAGTCGTTTTTCCCCGCCAACGCCTGTTCACGTTCCAGCAACGTCGGGTGGGAATGGTAAAATCCGCTGTAGCAGGGATGCGGCGTCAGGTTGCTCAAATTCTTTTCGTTCAGCTTGCGCAACGCGCCAATCAGGGATTGCGCCTCGTTCACCACACGCGCGGCGAAGGCGTCGGCCTGGTATTCATAACGGCGCGACCACCAGTGGATCAGCGGCGAAAACCAGAATGTGACCGTCCCGGCCAGTAATCCAAACAACAACAACGCCGGGGCCACGTTCCCTGGTTCAAAGCCGAACGCGCGGTAAAACCAGTCCTGCCGGGCCAGAACGGAGATGCAATAAAACCCGGCCAGCGAACTCACCGCCGAGAAGGCCAGCATTTTCGGGATGTGCTTTTTTTTGAAATGGCCGATTTCGTGCGCGAGCACCGCCTCCAGTTCCGGTTCAGTTAATTGCTGGACCAGCGTGTCGAACAACACGATTTTCCGGAACCGGCCGAAGCCGGTAAAAAACGCGTTTGAATGTCGCGACCGTTTGCTGCCGTCCATCAACTGGATGCTTTGGGCGTGGAATTGGGTCCGCCGGGCCAGTGCCAGCAACCGTTCGCGCAGGCCGCCTTCCGGCAGCGGCGTGAATTTGTTGAACAACGGCAGAATCAAAACCGGCGCGAGCACCAGCATCAGGAATTGGAACGCGAGCAACGCCGCCCATGTCCAGAACCACCACCACGCTCCTGTCCATTGGACAATTTTCAGGATGAGCACCAGCAGCGGATAACCGAGAGCGACCGCGAGCAGCAGGCCTTTTAAACGGTCGGTCCACCAGGTTTTTGGCGTCGTGGTGTTGAAACCGAATTTTTCCTCCAGCCGGAATTGGGCATGCCAATCGAACGGCAGTCCGGGCAGCGACATCGCCAAACCCACCGCGAATAGAAATGCCGCCATCGTCCACGCCGACTGGCCGAGCCCGTGGGAAAACATCTGAAATGCCCACGGCAGAACGCCGCTGAACAAAATGGTCAGCAAAATGGCGGTGGAATAGATTTCCTCGACGTTTCCAAACCGTTCCTTGGCCAACGTGTACGCGACCGATTTTTTATAGGTTGGCTCATCAATAATTCCGCGAAAGGCCGCGGGAATTTCGCCCGCGTGTGCGAGCACGTGGCGGCGATTGAGCGCGGCCAGCCACAGTTCCGCCGCCAGCCGGGCAAGAATCAGCCCCAACGTTAAACAGACAACGATGTTCACAAATTGCCGTTCACAACGTCGCAGTAAATTTTGCCCTGTTTTGCCGTTTTGTCCTCCCGTGACCAGTGTGGCTTCAAACCCGGTTCAGCGGATAATGCTGATCGATGAATTTGTAATCGCGATCGTTTTCCAGGAAATTCACACCATGCTGAATGGTGATGGCGGAAATCAGGCAATCCACGGAATTCCGGATCGTTATCCCTTTGCGTCGCAATTCGCGGTAAATCGTCGCGCCCAGCTCAAACGTCGTCCGGTCATCTTCCAGATAGATCAAATTTTCGAACTGCCGTTTGACAGCGACAAATTGCTTTTCGTCGCGAATACCCTGCAAAACTTCGGCCAGCACAAAACCGCAGCAGCAGATGTCGTCACGGTTCTGGATGCGCTGTTCCAGCTTCTCGGTCTGGGCGGTCTTTCGTCCGGCGAAAAAATCAATCCAAACCGTCGAATCAACGAGCAGCCTCATGAAATCCGGCTGCGTCGCATGGCGTCAAGATTTTCTGTCCAACGAACCTTGCCTTTGAGCGACAACAAACTCATTTGTTTTTCGCGGCGGACCAGTTCCTGGAGCGCGCGATGCACCAGTGCCCGCCGGGTTTTCATGCCGGTGGCCCGCAAACCCTGGCGCACCAGGCCTTCATCCAAAACAATGTTGGTTCGTTTCATTGAATACACATTATACTTGAAAAAATGTGTATGCAAGCCTGATTTTCACCACTTCAACGTCTGCAATCGGCGGGCGACTTCCTCCGCGTTGGCACGGCTGTTGAAGGCGCTGATGCGGAAATAGCCTTCGCCTTTCGAGCCGAAACCGCTGCCGGGCGTGATGACCACGTTGGCTTCGCCAAGAATTTTGTCGAATACCTGCCAGCTGGTGACGCCTTTTGGCGCTTTCACCCAGATATACGGCGCGTTCAGGCCGCCGAAAACCTTCAGTCCGGCCTTCTTTGCGCCCTCGCGCAACACCTTCGCGTTGCCGAGATAATGCTCGATGAGCGCGCGCACCTGCGCCTTGCCGTCCGGCGAGTACAGCGCTTCCGCGCCGCGCTGGACGATGTAGCTCACGCCGTTGAATTTGGTCGTCGTGCGCCGCAGCCACAATGGATGGAGTGGTTGCATTTCGCCCGTTTTGGTGGCCGCCCGCAAGGGCTCCGGTACGACCGTGTAGGCGCAACGCGTGCCGGTGAATCCGCCGTTTTTGGAAAAGCTGCGGAACTCGATGGCGCAGTCGCGCGCGCCGGGAATCTCGTAAATTGAATGCGGCAGCGCCGGGTCGGTGATGTACGCCTCGTAAGCCGCGTCGAACAGAATGACGGCCTTGTGTTCGAGCGCGTATTTCACCCATGCCTCAAGCTGCGGCCGATTGGCGGCAGCGCCGGTCGGATTGTTCGGCGAGCAAAGATAAATCACGTCCACGGGCCGTTTCGGCGGTTCGGGAATGAAACCGTTGCTCGGCCGGCATGGCAGATAAACGAGCTTGGCGTAGGCGCCCACTTCATTGGCCTCGCCGGTGTGGCCGGCCATCACATTTGTGTCCACATAGACCGGATAAACCGGGTCGCTGATGGCGATTTTGTTTTTATGGCCAAGGATGTCGAGAATGTTGCCGGTGTCGCATTTGGTGCCGTCGCTGACAAAAATCTCGTCGTCGGCCACTTCGCAGCCGCGGGCGCGGAAATCGTTTTGCGCGATGGTGGCGCGCAGCCACTCGTAGCCCTGTTCCGGGCCGTAGCCTTTGAAGGTCTCGCGCGCGGCCATTTCGTCCACCGCCTTGTGCAGCGCGGCAATGACGGCGGGCGGCAGCGGCTCGGTCACGTCTCCAATGCCGCAGCGGATGAGGCGCTGGGCGGCTTCGGGATTGGCGTCGCAAAACGCCTTCACGCGCCGGCCGATTTCCGGAAACAGGTAACCGGCTTTGAGCTTGAGATAATTGTCGTTTAAATGGGCCATGACTTTAATTTCATTCAAAAATACAATCCAAGGTGTGAACTCTACGGCAACGAACGGGTCGAAGCAAGTCGACGGGTAAATCGGTAGTGCCTTAATTTGATAGCTGATATTTTACGACTGGCTGGCAATAGATGACACGGCCTTCGGGTATTAAAACCGTACCAAGAGAGCCAAATGGTTGATAGCCCATTTTAATATGCTCATTAACCATTTTTTGGAGTGCCTCAGTTAAAAATGCTGACAAGACCTTATATTCGTCGATTTTCATAATTTTCCTTTTTTTATATCACTGTAGATTGCCATTTTTACCGCCGTTTTCGGTGAAACAACAGGCGGAATTTCAAGCACGGTTACAAACCGCTCCCCGGTGTTGTCTGGGCCATCGGGATGCGACCAGCCGTAACAGATTTTGGCTTTTTTATGACCGCAAAGAGCAAACACTTCGACTTCACCCTTAGCTTGGTATCCGCGTCCAAAGCGATAAACGTCCAAACGTCGCCGTAAGCACCAGCGCGAGCGGCATTCTTTTTCTTGGCACCAACCCCAAAGACTGAGCAGCCGCATTGTCGATGCACGAAGTTGCAGCGCCACTATCAATTAAAGCAAACCCCACTATCGGAGGGGGAACAGGTTGCGCTGCGTTTGTTAGTCTCTCTGCGATTTCAGGGGGTACTCTGATAGAAACTTGCACCACCGGTCCCCGCATAGCCAAAAGCTGGCTCGGCTCGATTGGAACTGGCTGTCCTTGAGGGCCAATCCGGTGTCCGCTAACTTGGACATGTAGAATAGGCATTTAGAAAACTGAACATGAGGGACGGAATACGAACCGTCTCTTCTTTCTCATCTACACCACGAACCAGAAATGATTCAGCACCAAAACGGCGCAGCCCTTCGGAAACTGCTTTTTCCGGATTATCAAAAAAACCGATGAGTTTGTCGTCCTTCACCAAAACAAATTTCCCTGAGTATGCCTTGGACCATTCCGCTTGATTGGCTTTAAAAAATGCTCGTTCTTTTTCCAGAGTGCTCATGACATATTCCCTATATATCCTACTACCTGTAAACACCGAGTCAAACACTCAGTTTCCATTGATTCTATTGATGCTTTTGAGTTTTTTTTGCGTCTTTGACGAATTGAACCCTCGCTGTTGTTTCAGCAGACATAACAGGCGGTCTTACTTCCGGTTGATCCGTTTGCACGCCTGCTTGTAGATGTGCGAATGCAACACACCCACGAATGGCAGGTTGCGGTACCGCTCCGCAAAGTCCAGCCCGTAGCCGACCACAAAATCGTCCGGCACGGTGAACCCGACGTAATCGGCCGTGATTTTCTCAACGCGGCGGGCGGGTTTGTCGAGCAACACGCAGATTTTGATGCGGCGCGGTTTGAGGGCGCGAATTTTTGGCAGCACGCGAGCCAACGTCTGGCCCGTGTCCAGGATGTCGTCCAGGAGCAGCACGTCGCGTCCGCGCACGTCCAGCCGCAGTTCCTTGGTGAAAATCAGGTGGCCCGCTTCCAGGCCGTCGCCGTAACTGGAAACGCCCAGGAAATCCAGCCGCAGCGGCAGGTTCAAATGCCGCAACAAATCCGCCAGGAACATGACCGTGCCGTTGAGGAGCGAGACGACGACCGTTTCGCGCCCGTGAAAGTCGCGCTCAATTTCCTGCGCCAGGGTACGGACGCGCCGCGCGAGCTGTGCTTCAGTGATGAGCACACGCTCGACTTCCTTGCGCCAGCGCGGCGGGACCTGAATGGAACGGGGTTGGGCCATCCGGGGTGAATTGTGAAAAGGCCCGCGACGAATGCGAGCCATTTTTACGGCGAGTTTTTCACCGCCGCCGCCATTTGGTGTACCAGCCAGTCGGCTTCAGGTTTGCTGCCCAGGTTTTTCGCCGCCGCGAGTTCCCGTCCGTCGCGCGTCCGGATTTTCAGGTCATAATACGCGGTATGGCCGGCGGTGGCGCCGACATCGGTCGCGATGGTGGCCACCTCGGAAACCTTGAGAGAGTGTTGTTTTTTGATGCCGAGCCACGCGGTTTCAATCTGTATCTGCGCCGGCGTGGCCACCACGCGGCTGCGCCGGAACCAGAGGTCAAACGCGAACGCGGCCATCAGCAAATCAATCACGCCGAACACGAGCGGGAAAATGAACGGCGCGTGTTTCCAAACCAGGAAGACGACGATCGCCGTCCAAATCAGCAGGAAGGCGGTCGCTCCGCTGGCGAAGCCCGGATTGCGCGCGGCGGGGAAAATGAATTCCTTTCCGCCGCCCGCCAGATCATTGACCTGGACGTGCGAATGAATCAGCTTCCGGATTTCGTCCAACGACATCTGGTAGGGCGCGGTCGGGTCGTCGGCGGGAACGGGTGTTTCCGGCACCTTGAACACGGGCACTTCGAACGTGGCGTGGTAGTTCGGCCCGCGCACCTTGGCCGAGGCTTCCAGTTTCCAATGAATGCCGTCACCCACGGCGATGGTGGATTCCGGCTGGTCGAGGGGCAGTTTGAAATAGACCGGGATGCCGGTGGCGTTCGCATCGGTTTGCGGCAAATCGGGTCGCAGCCATTTTTCGTCCTGCCAGAGAATCTTCTCGGTGGTGGAGCGGTTGTTGCCGGTGCCGGAGGTGGAGCGGCGCAGGCAGCTCAAGCGGAGGTGCAGGCCGTGTTCGGGCCGCAGGCGCGCGTTGACCTGGATCATGCCTTCGAGAGTTCCGCCGAGCGCGCCGGGCATCGCGGCCATTTCAAAATAGGACTTTCCGAATCGCCGCCAGGCACGGGTGGTGTTGGCCGCAAAAACCAGCACGGCCACGCCGATCAGGGGAAAAATCAGGGCGATGAGCGCCGCGTGATTGCCGCGCTGCAATTCCGGTGGCACGGCCAGAACGGTGATAACGGTGGAGACCGCCAGCCAGAAAATCACAAAAATCCACAGTAAAATCACGGATTTGCGCGCTCCGGACGTGATGCGGCCGGCCGACCAGTCCGGGCGTTCGAGCCAGGGTTTTTCTGAAGCTCCCGGTGCCGCGGTTTTGAGGCCGGAGGTTTTTATCGCCATTTTTTTGGCGTTGATGCCGAAGATGAGGGCCACGAACCCGATACAGGCCGCGATAAAGCTCAGGATGGTCATTAGCCTTTGCCGCGGTATTCCGCCGATCAGGTCATGCACAAGCATGACCAGCGCCGCCGTTCCCAGCAGCACAAACGGCAGCGAAAGGAGAATAACCCGCGTGCGCGCGGCTTTGGGGTCTGGTGGCAGGGACGGTTCGTCCTTGAAAATCCAGTTTTTCACATGCCAGTTAAATATGTACTAAATCGCGATTTACTTAAGCAACACATCGAGATTGTCGAGGCAAAGCTGCGACCAGGATTCCATCTGCTCACGTCTTTGTTTGAGCTCTTCAATGGCGATAAACTCAACCTGCGTGATGACTTGCTCGTTCTTCTTAACTTTCTCCGGCGTACGAAACAACACGTGCACCACGCCAAAATGAACCCGTCCGACTTCGGTGGAATCGTCGTTGATCAGGCCAACGGGTTTTGCGTCAAATGTTCCCTGAACGGTCAGTTCTTCGCACACCTCCCGTTTGACGGCGTCTTGAAACGCCTGCAAGCCGAAGGCAAACAGTGTGTGATCTTCGTCATTGATGTGTCCGCCGATACCAATTGAACCTTTGGCAACCAGACGTTGTTCTCCAGCTTTCTTGCCGCGAACATAATGAAGAATGCTCTTTCCATCAGTGACCACCACATAAGGGATGATCTGTTTGAAATTCGGATTGGTCTCGGCCTGGGCACGAGGCTGAAAACTGTTATTCTTTTTATCAAGGATTGCCGGCAAATAGTGATCAATATCACTTCGGAAACCCTGAAAGGCGCCTAGCTGTTCAAAAAGCGAACGCGGAAAAACGAGAACTTTTTCATCTGCAACAGCCATGAATTATCCAACCCTCCTTTTCAGTACACGCCTCGAAGTGGTTTCTTCCTTGTTGCCCCTGCGGAACAATTCACGAAGTTGGTCGGGTTTTTCCATGGACGGAGAATACAAATTCAGTGACGAGTGACGAGGGAAAAATTCCTCCTCGTCCCCGTTCTCGTCCCCGGACTTTCGATTACGAGAACGAGAATGACGACGAGGATGAGTAAACCGCGCCATTTTGCGCTTTGAACTTGGTCGGCTACGGCCTATAAAAGTCACATGTTGCCAACGTTTCTGACCGACGGCGGCCCGGTGATCTGGCTGATTTTGATCGCCGCGGCCATTGCGCTGGTGGTGTTTATCGAACGCGTGCTGTACTGCCACCGTTCGCAAATCAATTCCGCTGAATTCCTCAACGGCGTGCGAAATGTGCTCAAGCGCGACAATGTCGTCGAGGCCATTTCCATCTGTGATGCCACGCCCGGTCCGGTGGCGCGCCTGGTCAAAACCGCCATTCTCAACCGCGACCGCGGGCGCGACCGCGTGCGCGAGGCGGTGGAAGAGGCCGGCCTCGCCGAGGTGCCGCAACTCGAGGAACGGTTGAATTTGCTGGCGACCATCGCGCAACTGGCGCCGCTGCTCGGCCTGCTTGGCACGGTGCTCGGTTTCATCCGCATGTTTATGCAATTGCAGGCGGAGGGCCTTTACGCCCACATCAGCTCGCTCTCGACGGGCATCTGGCAGGCGCTCATCTGCGCCGCCGCGGGCATCGCCGTCGCCATACCCGTCCATGCCGGCTATAATTATCTCGTCAGCCGCATCAACAAAATCGTCCTCGACATGGAACGCGCCGCCGGTGAAATCGTCAACATTGTCACCGAAAACGGCGGGCCGAAATCGCCATGAAATTCCCGCGCAATGCCCGATTGCTGCGCAGCACATTTGATGTGGCGCCCTTCGCGGTGGTTTTTTTCCTGCTGGTCATTTTTCTGGCGCTCGCCGCGCTCCTGCCCACGCCCGGCCTGTCGTTGCGCCTGCCCGTCGCCGGCGATCTGCCCGGCACCGACCAGCCGACCGTGGCGGTCGCGATCGACGCCGACGGCCGGCTGTTCTTTGCCAACCAGATCGTCACGGAAGACGAGTTGAAATCGCATCTGAGTGACGCCGCGAAAAAATCCCACGAACCGCTGACACTGATCGTGCAGGCCGACCAGGCGGTGACGTACGGTCAGCTCGTCCAGTTGACCCTGCTCGCGCGCGACGCCGGCATGCGCGACGTCCTGCTGGCCACGCTGCCGCGGGTCAGCAGCGGGTCCGACCAGCCATGAAGACCGGGTCCGGCGATTTGGGTTCGGCCGGGGAACCAAGCCCCCGGGGTAAAAGTCCCTGGCCATTGAGCCGCTGGCTGCTGCTCATCGTGCTCGTCCTGGCCGCGCACGTCGTGCTGATTTTCATGTTCGGCGGGCGAAAGCCCATCACCCCGCGCGCCACGACCGACGCGCCGAAGCTGGAACTGGCCACCCGTTCGAGCGAATGGTTGTTGTTAAACGACCCGACGCTCTTTGCACTGCCCAGTCGCGAAGGGTTTGCCGGACCGGCATGGCTGGAGCCGCCGCACGTGCAGTTTCACCAGTTGGAATGGACTGAACCGCCGCGCTGGCTGCAACTCCCGGTCGGAGACCTGGGCGCCGTTTTCAGCGAATTTATGCAGACAAACCATTTTGCCGGATTCCGGTTTGAATTGACCCCGCCGCCCCGGTTTACCGTCCCGGCTGTGCCGCTGGAACCACAGTTCACCGAAAGTTCAAGCTTGCGTGTCGAAGGCGGCCTGGCGCGGCGGCCTTTGTTGACGCCCATGGAATTGCCGGCGTGGCCGTATGCGGACGTGATCGCCCCGAGCCGGGTGCAGGTGCTGGTCAATGCCGCCGGCGATGTGGTCTCGGCGGTTTTGCTGCCGTCGGATGATTCCGATGAAATCCGCGATGCGGATGCCGACCAGCGGGCGCTCGAACTGGCCCGGGCCGCGCGTTTCGCGCCCGCTTTCGGTTTGACCCTCGGCAACCTGATTTTCGGTTGGCGCACGGTCGTGCCGCCCGCGACGAACGCTCCCACCGGTTTATAACATGTCCACTGACTGGCTCATTGTAATTTACGTGGCCGTGCTGCTGGGGGCCCTGTGCGCCCTGGGGATTTATTCCGAGATGCGCCGGCGCCGGTTCTGGCCGACGCACACCGAAGACCGGATTTTCCGCTGCTCCAGCTGCGGTTATGTTTACACCGACGACCCGGACGTGGACCGTTCGCGCTGCTCCCAATGCGGCAAACTGAACGAGCCGATTGAGTTTTAATTGGATCGGGTAATTTGAGTGTAGCTATGATCTGCATGAAATCAGGTCGGCCGTTCGGCAAATTTACCGTGTGGTTCATGCTCGCGTTTACGCTGCTGCAAATCAAATCGGCGGCTCAAAACCCTTCCGAAACCGCAAATCCGAACGCGTCGCCCGACGCCCGGGCCGTTATAAAATATCTGCGAAGTTTGCCTTTCAAGGAGGACAAAAAGCTGATTTCAGGACAATTTGAATCCTGGGGCCGGGCCGTCCTGCCGCTTTCGAGTCCAAGCAACAATCTGGCAATCATTCACGAAAAAACCGGAAAGTGGGTCGGGCTGGTCGGTGTCGAATATCATGAAAGTGCCGGCCTTTTTCCTGACGCGCCCAACCAGCTCTGCGCTGAATACTGGCGCAAGGGCGGTTTGGTTCAGATTTATCTCATCATGCGAAATCCCGCGTCACCAGGCTCATTCAATGGTGGCGGGAAATGCGACATTGATTCGGTTCTCAATCTGAACCACGAATATCATCGTTTCTTCTTTCACGAACTGGATGAGGTTGCCGCCGGCCTGGAAGAATTGCAAAAACGAGGCGTGGTGGTCTTTTTGAATCCGTTTGCCGAAGCCTCCGGCGACTGGTTCTGGTGGGGCGGACAAAAGCCGGAAAAATTCAAGGCACTCTACTGCGCGACCTTCGATTATCTGGTCCGGACGAAGCACCTGAACAATCTGTTGTTCGTGTTCGAACCCAGCAGCAGTCACCCGAACGGCGCTTTGTATTATCCCGGCAGCCAATACGTTGACATGATTGGCATTTCCATTTTTGTTCCGTGGGACCACGAGCCTGGCCCTGCCGATGTTCCGGCTTACCAGTCGCTGATAAAATTGGGAAAACCACTGGCATTCAGTCAGTGGGGACCGCGCCGCGGACAGGATCAGGCTGGCAGGGACGAACCGCCGGCGGACAACATGAAATTACTGCGCGCAGTCCAGAATCATTTTCCGATGATTACGTGGTGGATGAATTGGAACATGGCTTATGCGATTTCTTCGCCGACCAACTCCAATTACAACGACAAAAAACTGTTGGAACAGCCGCGCGTGATAAATCTGGATGATCTCGATTGGAAAAGTGAACGGGGAAAATAACTTCAATTCCCCGTTTTTAACTCTACGACATCGTGCGGGGCGGCTTCGCGCATCCCGGCGGGGCTGACGCGGATATAACGCGCTTTTTCATGGAGTTGTGGCAGGTTCGCCGCGCCGAGATAACCCATGCCGCTCTGGATGCCGCCGATCAGTTGCGCCAGCACCCGGTCCACCGAACCGCACGCTTCCTTGAGCGCCTCGACGCCTTCGGGCGCGACTTTTTGTGTCGGGTTCGGCAAATGACCGTAGCGCGCCGCCGATCCGGCCTTCATCGCCGCGAAACTGCCCATGCCGCGGTATTGCTTGTAAAGTTTGCCGCTGATCTCGATGACCTCGCCCGGGGCTTCGTTGCAACCGGCAAAAATCCCGCCGCAAATCACCGCCTGTGACAACGTCAGTGCCTTCACAATGTCGCCGGATTTGGTGATGCCGCCGTCGGCGAGGATCGTGACCTTCTTTTTCGCCGCCGCCCGCGAGCAGACATAAAGGGCGGTCATCTGTGGAATGCCGACACCCGCAACAATGCGCGTGGTACAAATGGAACCCGGCCCCTGGCCGACCTTGATGGCGTTCGCGCCGCAGCCGGCGAGATATTCCACGGCCGCCGCGCTGGTGACATTGCCGGCGATGATGGGCAATTTCGGAAAGGCATCCCGCAGCACGCGCACGGTGTCGCCCACGCCCTTGCTGTGGCCGTGCGCGGTCGAGACCGCCACCACGTCCACGCCGCGTTCGACGAGGGCGCCGACATGATTGAGAATGCGCTCACGGTCCAGTTCGCCGAAGGCGTTGCGCGTGGCCGAGACCGCCGCGCCGCAGAGGAGATGGAAGTGGGCGTCCCGGGCGGGCTTGAACTGCGCGTTGCGCTCCTGCGTGATGCGCTCCACGTCGCTCATCGTGATGAGGCCCTGCAAACGGTCATCATCATCCACGACCAGTAGTTTGTGGATGCCAATATGCTCGGTGAAAAATTTGTCGGCGCGCGCAATCGGGTCCTTGCCGAGTTCCTTTTCCTTGACGGTGTGAACTTGCGAACGCGGCGTCAGCGCCTCGGCAACCTTCTTTTTGGCATAGCGCGGCTTGACGACGTGGCCGGAGAGCAGGCCGACCAGCCTGCCTTTTTTATCCACGACCGGAAACGTGCTGAAGCCGAATCGTTTTTGCTCAATCAACGCGAGCACGTCGCCGATGAACTGGTCGGGCGCCACCTGGATGGGTTCCTGGATCAGGCCGTGGACGTGGTTCTTGACGCGGCTGACCTCCGAAAGCTGCTGGCGTTCCGGCATGTTGTAATGGATGAGGCCGAGGCCGCCGTTCAGCGCCATGGCGATGGCCATGCGCGATTCGGTCACCGTGTCCATGTCCGACGAAATGACCGGGATGTTCAGGTGCAAATGTTCCGCGAGCGTGGTGCCGAGGTGCGTGTCGCGCGGAAGGATCTCCGAATAAAGCGTCGCGAGCGTGATGTCGTCGAAGGTCAGCGCGAGCTTGTTGTTTGCAGGGAAGAACTGTTCCGCCGGCTGGTAGAACTGGCTGTCGGAGTTGTCGGGTTGCCGCGTTGCTGCCATGTCGGAAAATGAAGCCTGACCCTGGCCTTTGGCAAGCCAATTTTTAATGGAAATGAATGTGTGGCTGCAATTTGACTCCGTGGGATAATGGGGTTGTAACGGTTCCGGCAGGAAAACTTTGCTGAAAGTGGGGCGTCAATCGACCGGAACGGTGTTCACCTCAATCTCATCGTATCGCTTCAGGCGGTAGATGATGATCGAAGCCGTCCAACTCAACCCAAACACTGCGATGATGATGAAGCCGATGATGCCGAAGTTGTTGTTCAGGGAGCCAACCAGGTCCCAGACGGCACCCTGTATTTTAAAATGATCGCCGATCAGACCCAGCACCTCAATTCCGCCGACCAGTAACGCCACCAGGACCGAAACCAGGGTGATGGTCATGTTATAATAAATTTTGCGCATCGGTTTGACGAAGGCCCAGCCATAGGCACCGAGCATCAGAATGCTGTCGGTGGAATCAATCAACGCCATGCCGGCTGCGAAAAGGGTTGGAAAAACGAGGATCGACCAGATTGGGAGGCCCCGGGTGGCTTCCGTTGCCGAGATGCCGAGCAGGCCCACTTCCGTGGCGGTGTCGAAACCGAGACCGAAAAGAAAGCCGATGGGATACATCTGCCAGCTGTGTTCAATCAGTCGAAACAAATTCCGGAAGATACGTCCGAAAAATCCGCGTTGGGCGAGAATCAGGTTAAGGTCCTCGTCAACAAACCGGCCCCCCCGCTTGACGTGTTGGAAGGTGCGATAAACCGAGATAAGGATGATGATATTGGCGATGGCGATGGCCAGAAGAAAGAACGCGGAAACGGCCGTTCCGATAAATCCCCCGATGGATTCAAGGGAACCGAAATGGTCCTTGATCGCAACGGAAGTCAACGCGATAACGACCGATAGAGCAAAAACGATGGTCGAATGGCCGAGGGAAAAAAAGAAACCGGTGGCGACCGGCCGTTTGCCCTGCTGCATCAACTTGCGCGTCACGTTGTCAATGGCCGCAATATGATCGGCATCCACGGCATGACGCAGGCCAAAGGTGTAGGCCAGGAGCGCCGTGCCCAGCAGAACCGGATGGTTGTAAAAAGCGATCAGCGCCCAAATCCATGCTCCGGCATTAAAGCCAATGAGCAACGCATACAGGGAAACCACCCGGCCCTTCACGCCAGTCGAAAGGCCAGGAACAGACGTGGAAACCGCATCGGAAGCAGAAGATACTGTTGCCATAGAAATTAACGTGGTGCGCCGGATGAAATGCCCGCACAAACATCCGCTGCCTTCTCGCCTGCTATAAACCCGCCGGGAATGTGCATGACAAAATTTTCAACTTAACCGCTTTCCGCGCAAGCCCAATCTTCATACGAATTTTGTTATTCGTAACACCAATCTTGCCAGACGTGGCGAATTGACGTGGCGAATCGCTTTGTTACCGTCAGTGCGCGTGAAAAAAGAAACCGTCAGCCGTTTCAGTGTGTCGTTGCCCCCGTCACTCTTGCGACAGTTGGACCAAATGTCGGGCGAAAAAGGCTACGACAACCGGTCGCTGGCCATCGCCGATATGATTCGGAGTCATCTGGTTGAGCACCGGCAGAAATCCGGCAACGCAGACATCGCCGGCACCATCACCCTGGTCTATGACCACCACAAGCCACACCTGCAGGCGACGCTCACCTCCATCCAGCACGATCATCACAACGTGATCCTTTCCACCGTGCACGTGCATCTGGACCACCACAATTGTCTCGAAGTGCTGCTGGTGCGTGGCAAGGCGGCTGTGATTCGTAGAATTGCCGATGAGTTGGTCACCGCCAAAGGCGTGAAGCACGGCAGGCTCACCGTGACGACCACCGGCAAGGATTTGCCAACTTAGAACAATTTAGGCGCCGATTGAGGAAAACCGGCCATTTTCTGACGACTCGCTGCGTTGTCTTGTCGCGCCGTAACCCGGTGAAGGCGTAATGCGTCAAAGACAGGTGTCCACAAACAGTGGATTCGCGCCTCGCCGGAGATTCAAGGGAAATAGTGCGCCGAACCGCCTCAGCTGTGATGTTGTGCCAGGGCGGCGGCAAAACCAAAGGTGAACAGGATGCCGAAGACAATGACTCCAATAATCAGGAGAATCGTCCCGATGATGCCGCAGATTTTGCCGGCCTGGGTGTTGCCACGCCCGCTGGGGTCCATGGTGCCGGCGTCCATTTGTTTCAGGTCACCGGATCCCATGATCCAGGCCGCGATACCGAGCGGGGCGCAAACGACCAGGCCGAGGATGCCGAGGACGAGAATGAGTGTGCCGCGATGTGGTTTCATAATTGACAGGATTTAAAGCTCACTTTGTTCACCTACCACCCTCTGTTCAATCCGGCAAGCATCTTCGATGTCAAACTATTTGCACGACTGCCCATCGGCAGGAGACCCGTGTTGTGAACCGGGATATCATCCACAGGTGAAAGCGAAATCAAACATGCAGCGTCAATCCGGGTAGCCGGTGGGATGCTGTTTGTGCCAGGCCCAGGCGGTGGTCACGATGTCTTCCAGCTTCGGGTATTTCGGTTTCCAGCCCAGTTCACGAATCGCTTTTGCGGCGGAGGCCACGAGCCGGGGCGGGTCGCCGGGCCGCCGCGGTTTTTCCACAACGGGAATTTTTTTGCCCGTGACCCGCTCGCACATCTGAATGACTTCACGCACGGAGTAGCCGTCGCCGTTGCCCAGATTGTAGAAACCGGTTTTGCCCGGCTGCAATCCGAGGATGTGCGCCTGGGCCAGGTCGAGGACATGGATGTAATCGCGGATGCACGTGCCGTCGGGCGTCGGATAGTCGGTGCCAAAAATCTCGGCCTGCGGCAACTGGCCGAGCACGACCTGCAACACCCGCGGAATCAAATGGGTCTCGATGCGATGATGTTCGCCGAATTTTTCGCTCGCGCCGGCGGCGTTGAAGTAGCGGAAGGCGATGAACTCCAGGCCGTAAATGCTTTGATACCACTGGAGGATTTTCTCGAACATCAGCTTGGATTCGCCGTAGGGGCTGATGGGGCGCTGCGGCAGATCCTCGGTCATGGGAATCCGGTCGGGCGGGCCATAGGTGGCGCAGGTGGAGCTGAACACGAATTTCTTCACGCCGCATTCGACGGCGGCATCGGCCAGTTTGAGCGCGTTGAAGGCGTTGTTGTGGAAATATTTTTTGGGGTTGGTCATGGATTCGCCAACCAGGGCGCTGGCGGCGAAGTGCATGATGGCGTCGGGCTGGGCGGTTTTGACGGCGTTGAGAATGTGGCCCTCCTGCTCCGGCTGACCCAGGATGAATTTTGCGCGCGCATCCACCGCCGAGCGATGGCCTTCGCTGAGATTGTCGTAAACCGTGACCTGGTGACCGGCCTGGAGCAGTTGTTCCGTACAAATGGAACCGATGTAGCCGGCGCCGCCGGTGACAAAAACGTTCATGCCAAAACTATGGAAGGAGCGCGCGGAAGTTCAAAGTCCAAAATGGAAAGCGTGCGGATGGTTTCGACGCGGGTGATGAGCCATTGGCCGCTGATTTTCTGGAGGGTGAATTTCATTTCCTGTACGATCAGGTCCTGGTCGTCTCCGACGCGCGCCTCGACGGTGAAGTCGGCCACGGCGGATCGTTTGTCCGGGCCGATGGTCACGTCCACGTCGAGGAATTTGACGCTGAGACTGCTGGTCGTGGAACGGGCGGCCACGGCCGTTTGCGTGATTTCGTCACGGCCCAGGATGGTGTGCTGGATGCGGCCGGGCACGTCGAGGTTGATTTCGACATTGGGGGAGAAATAGCCGGCCAGGCTTTCCGCATCGGCCAGGCGTGCCAGCGCACCTTCATCGGCGGCGAAGGAAGCGCGTTGGGCGACGCTGGCGAGACGCTGGCGGACGACTTTTTCAGGGCTGGGAAACAACACCGTCCACAGCCAGACGCCGGCCGCCACCAAGGCGGCCAGCCACACGACGCGAAGGACAATTTTCATAGGACAGCCCGCCCGACGATATGATCGCGCTCAACTTTCCCGAACACATGGTATTCTGCAGGCATGGAACGGTTGTCACCCACGACATAATACTCGTCGGGGCCGAGTTTGACTGGAGGCAGGGTCCAATCGCAATCGTCTTCTTTTTCGTAAGGTTCCTTGAGCACCTTGCCGTCGATCAGAACCTGGCCATCAACAAAGGCCACCGTTTCACCGGGCAGACCGATGATACGCTTCATATACATGATGCTCGGCCACATAATGCTCGGATCGGACAGCCGGATGCCCACGATGTCACCGCGTTGCGGGCCGTGCCGCAGATAGGCGAGCCGGTTTACGAAATTCACCGCGCCATTCCGGCAGGTGGGTAACATGCTGATGCCCTCGATGCGGACGGGCAACAGGATAAAGGGGAACACGATGACGCAGGTGACGACCAGAATAACGAGGCGCACCAGGGTGAATTTCCAATTACGGCCGATCACGACAACTCTCACCCAGTGGGGCAATCGCTGCGGTGGCGTAGACGAGGTTTGATCTGGCGCCGACATCGGTAACCGATTTTCGGCGGGATTTGCCCGTTGCGCAACTCAGATTTGTTCCATCGCTTTGTCCATGGCGGCGTAGAGCTGATTCATGGTCGCCTCGGTCTCGTCGCCCATGTTGGAGACGCGGAAGGTTTTGCCCTTGATTTTGCCGTAGCCGCCGTCGATCAGGAAGCCCTGGTCTTTGACAAGTTTTTGCAGTTTCGCCACGTCCACGGACCGGCCGCCGGGTTTGGCGCCGTTGTTGACGCAGGTGAGGGTGACGGATTCAAAGCCCGGTTCGGGAAACAGCGTAAAACCATGTTTCGCCGCCCAGGCGCGCGTCATTTCGGCGAGCTTTTTGTGGCGGGCAAACCGGTTTTCGAGTCCTTCGGCGAAAATGTCCTCCAGTTTCGATTGCAACGCATAAACATGACCGATGCTCGGTGTGCTGGGCGTCATGCTTTGTTCCGCGTTCTTTTGGAATTCGACAAAGTCGAAATAATAGCCGCGGTCCTTAAGAGTGGCTGCCCGGGTGAGTGCCGCCGGTGAGCAGGTGAAGACCGAGGTGCCCGGCGGCAGGGCAAATGCCTTTTGCGTGCCGGCCAGCAACACATCGATGCCGAGCGCGTCGAATTCGATTTTCGTCGCACTCATCGAGCTGACGGCGTCCACAATGAACGCCACGTCGGGATATTTTTTCTTGAGCGCGGCAATTTCGGCCAGCGGACTCATCACGCCGGTCGAGGTTTCGTTGTGAATGAGGGTTAGGGCGTCGAACTGGCCCGTCGCCAGTTTTTTGTCCACGGCCTCGGCGCGGATGGGCGAACCCCATTCCACCTGCAGGGCCTCGGCGTCCTTGCCGCAGCGTTTCGATACGTCGAACCATTTGTCCGAAAACGCGCCGCACATGCAGTTGAGGACCTTTTTGGCGACGAGATTGCGGATGGCGCCTTCCATCACACCCCACGCGGACGAGGTGGAGATGTAAACGAGCTGCTTCGTGTAAAGCAGTTGCTGGAGTTGCGGTTGGATGGCGGCATAGAGGTCCTTGAACCCCTGGCCGCGATGGCCGATCATCGGCTTGCGGAACGCCTTGTACGTTTTCTCGCTCACTTCGACCGGCCCCGGAATGTGCAATTTGACGTGCGCCATAAACTTTGTGAAATTTTTCACGACCCGCGGCGGAAAGGCAAGAACAGCTTTGTCAATTGCTCCACAAAAATTGGCAAATTCACCGGCCGGTCAGGGTTTCACGTACCCGTTGGCGCGAAACCAGTCGACAGCGTCGGCGAATGCCTGTTTCGGAGGTGTTTGCGGCAGGCCCAGTTCCCGGATGGCCTTGGCGGGGTGATACCACATTTTGTCCCGGGCCATGCGCACGCCGGCCAGAGGGGCCTTGGGTGACGTGCCGGTGAGGGAGGCAATCCCCTCGTTAACGTGCGCCATCGTCAAAGCAACCCAATAGGGTATCCGGATTTTCGGCGATGGGACACCGGTGATCTCCTCCAGGGCCGCCAGCGTCTCCTGCATCGTCCAGTTACCCTGCGCGTGGCCCAGGATATAGCGTTCGCCAATCCGTCCCTTTTCCGCCGCAAGAATGTGACCGGTCGCCACGTCGCGGACGTGGATCCAGTTTAATCCCGTATCGACGTACGCGGGCAGTTCACGGTTCAAAAAGTCCACGACAATCCGGCCGGTGGGCGTTGGTTTCAAATCATGGGGGCCGATGGGAGCGGAGGGATTTACGATGATCACCGGGAGGCCTTGGCGCGCGAACTTGGCCGCCACTTCTTCCGCCTGCCACTTCGAGCGTTTGTAAGGGCTGGTCAATTGCGCTTCGGGGACGATTGCCGATTCATCCGACGGAACGGTGGCGCCATTGACCAGTTGCGGCAGGCCGACGCACCCGACGGTGCTCGTATAAACAATGCGCTGGCAGCCGGCCAGGCCGGCGGCCTCAATCACGTTGCGCGTGCCTTCGACGTTCGTGGTGTACATGGCCCGATAATTACGCAGCCACAGATGGTAGCTCGCCGCGGCGTGAAAGCACCAATCGCACCCGGCCATTTCGCGCCTCAACAATGCCCCGCCACTCACGTCGCCGGTCACGCGTTCGAACTCCAGGCCGGCGAGCGCCCGCCCGTCGCTTCCCGGTCGCAACAATGCCTTGACGCGATGTCCGCGCGAGAGCAGTTCGCGGACAAGGTTCGAGCCGATGAAGCCGGAGGCACCGGTGACAAAACATTTCATTTTTGGCAGAAACTGGACTGATTCTGAGGGCGTGCTCCGGAAGATGCCACAAAATTTTTACATCCGGCCGCTTGACTTGGAGCGATGACTACGAAAAACTGTTGTTGTTGTATGCCGGTTAAAAGCAGTGCCAGAAAGAAGTTGAGCCGCGCCGGCCAGCGCGACCTCGACACCAAGATTCAATTCCTGGAGGGACTGGTTCGCCGTGATCCCGATTATGTGGAGGCGCTGCAGCTTTTGGGCGACCATTTCACAAAGCGGGGCCGTTATCTGGAAGGGTTGAAAGTGGATGAACGATTGGCCCGGCTCGAACCGCGCAATCCGCTCGTCTATTACAATCTGGCCTGCAGTTACACCCTCACTGAACATTTCGACCGCGCCGTCCTCGCCTTGGAGAAGGCGCTCAACTTCGGTTATCGCGATTTCGACTGGCTCGCCAAAGACCCCGACCTCCGTAAGCTCCGTCAGCAACCGGTTTACCGGGATATTCAGGCCAAAATCCGGCGGATGAAGGTTGAGGTTCGTTGAAGGGTCGCCGCATGACGGCGTCAAACCGAGTCCAAACGTGCTTGATTTGACGGTCAAACGGTTGAACGCTGCTTCGGCAAACCTATGAATGTCACCGTCCGCGGACGCACCCGGCATTATCGCACCGTCGCTTTCGATCCCGCGCGGAACGCCGTCCGGCTCATTGAACAACGACTGCTTCCGCACGAATTCAAAATCGTAGCCACGAAGGATTTTCGCGAAACCGCCGGGGCCATTCACAACATGGTGGTGCGCGGCGCCGGCGCGATTGGCGCGACGGCGGCCTATGGTCTGGCCCAGGGCGCGCTGGCCTTTCGCGGACACGATTTACCAAAATTTCGCCGTCACGTTGAGGCCGTTTATCAGACCCTCAAAGCCGCGCGGCCCACGGCGGTTGATCCCGTCAACGCCATGGACGGAGTGCGTGCCACGATGCGTGCCGGCGAAACCGTTGAGGAACAACAACGGCTCGCGCTGGCCGCCGCCGAGGAATTTGCCGGCGAAGACGTGGCGCATTGTGAAGCCATCGGTCGCCACGGCGCGAAGCTGATTCGCAACGGCGCAAAAATTCTCACCCATTGCAACGCCGGCTGGCTGGCGTTCGTGGATGTGGGCACGGCCACCGCGCCGATGTACGCCGCACAGACGCAGGGGAAGAAATTTCAGGTCTTTTGCGATGAAACCCGTCCACGTTCGCAGGGGGCGACGCTCACCGCGTGGGAACTGGCGCAGCAAAAAATCCCGCACCAAATCATCGCCGACAATGCGGCCGGCCATTTGATGCAACGCGGCGAGATTGACCTGGTCATCGTCGGCAGCGATCGTACGCTCGGGCGCACCGGCGAGGTTGCGAACAAGATCGGCACCTACACCAAGGCGGTTTTGGCGAAGCGCCATGGGATTCCGTTCTACGTGGCGATTCCGCTTTCGACCATTGACTGGCATTTGAAGCGCGGCTTCGACATCCCGATTGAGGAACGGCACGAAAGCGAAGTGCTGGGTGCATGGGGAAGGGTGACAACTCCGAACTCCGAACTCCGAACTCCGAACTCTGGCCGGCGGATTTACGTTCGCGTGGCGAATCCGGCGAGCGGTGCGCGCAATCCGGGGTTCGACGTGACGCCGGCGGAATTGATCACGGGGATTATTACGCCGGTGGGGATTTATAAACCCAAGGCGTTGTGGGGGCACCGGCACCGGCTGGGTTATGTCGATTGAACTTGCTCCCGGTACAAATCGAAATTAGCTTGGGTCTTCTGTGTGGCGGGGTAGCCAAGTGGTAAGGCAGGGCTCTGCAAAAGCCTCATCCGTCGGTTCGATTCCGACCCTCGCCTCCAGACTGAACTGTGAGTGCAGCAACGGTTTAGGGGGAAGGGAGTCCGCAACGGACATCAAAACGGACACCAAGTTTCCTACTCCGTGAGAACTTGGCGTAA
>Ga0187871_10000142_pt1 | contig 65448 bp, 60 predicted proteins | sample June2016WEW_16_1_FD_132988 | JGI IMG/M metagenome (GOLD analysis project Ga0187871, IMG submission 132988) | Peatland microbial communities from SPRUCE experiment site at the Marcell Experimental Forest, Minnesota, USA - June2016WEW_16_10 | ecosystem: Environmental > Terrestrial > Soil >...
CGGGGAGGTTGCTTCAGGGGTCTATATTAGAGGTTAGTCTCGCTTTGGTGGGAGTTGCCTCCCCGGCTTAATTCCAATAATAGTAGATTCTGATTTTGGAAGCAATAGAAATCTGTATTTTTTGTTTTTTTCCTTCAAGCCTTGACTTCAACCCCGGCCATTTTCTCTAACACCTTGATAGTAGAGCAGAAATCGTCGTCGCCGAGACCAGAGGAGATGGCCATCTGGAAGATTTGCTGTGTGAGAGATGTCACAGGCAGGGGTACGCCTAGTTCCTTTCCGGAGTCGAGCATGAGGCCGATGTCCTTGTGCATCCACTTGGTGGCGAAGTTTGCCTGGAAGTCGCGGCGTAAGACGAATGGGGTCTTATAGGAGATTAGCCCCGATTTGGCGGCCGAGGCGTCCAGAACTTCGAACATCAGTTGCGGATCGACGCCGCCCTTGGCCGCCAGCACCATGCCTTCGTTGAACGCCATCATGAGGTTCGACAGAATCAGGTTCTGCGTGAGCTTAGCTTGCAGACCCATGCCAGCGCCGCCGCAATAGAACAGGCGCTTTCCCATCGGCTCGAAATAGGGCTTGATGCTCTCGAAAATGGCCGCGTCTCCGCCGACCATGAAGGTCAGGTTGCCGCTCTCGGCGCCAGGCGTGGACCCGGTACAAGGCGCGTCGAGCATCTCGATGCCTTTCCTCTTGAGCACTTGGCCGATCTTGCGGCTTTCGCTGGGGCTGATGGTGCTCGCGTCGGCGACCACCGTGCCCGCGCGCGCGCCCGCGCCGACTCCGTCCGGACCCAGGATGACGGAGCGCGCCATCTGCGTGTCGCCCACACAGAGAAAGATGCAATCGGCATTTCCCGCCACTTCTTTGGGCGTGGCGCAGTAGCGCCCCTTTTCGGCGTCCGCCAATTTGCGAGCCTTCTCCCCCTGGTTGGACCAAAGTGCGACTTCATGCCCGGCGCGGAGCAGGTTGCGCGCCATGGGGTAACCCATCATGCCGAGTCCGAGGAATCCAAGTTTTGCCATAGAGAGGATTGTACCGCGGGTCCCGGTAACGCCGGCGGTCTTGCCGCCAGTTCTTTGACTACACAAAGAACGCGCGCCAGGTGGACACCACCAGCGCGTGCGTCACCACGCTGGCGCGAATGCTGCCGGCCTGGTTGCGGGCACGGCCGCACAGCCAGCCGAGCACCGTGACAACAGGCACCCAGCGCCAGTTGGGGAAACCGCGAAACCAAAGATGTGCCAGGCCGAACACGATCGCGGTAAGCAGCAACGCCGCGCGCGCATTGCCGGTCCAATCTTCCATCCAGCGCTGCAACACACCGCGGAACAGGAATTCCTCCGCCAGCGAGCTCACCCAGAGAGAGCCGAAGAAGGTGCCGATGACGATCCACAATGGAGCCGGCGCGCTTGCCAAATGCGCGGTTCTGAGCAGTAGCGCCAGTGGTCCACCCACCAGCAGGAAGAAGAGGTAGTGCCGCGCGCCGATGATCCATTCCCGCTGGTTTGGCCAAAAGCCATAGCCGGTTTCCGCCGTGGGGCGTTGCAGCATCAAGGTCAGCGCCACCACATGGAGCAGGCCGATCGCGCCAAGAGTCTCCAGGTGCTGGCCGAAGAGGCGCGGGTATATCCTGTCGAAATAGTGGCCCAGCGTGACCCAGCCGATCAGCACCAGAAACGCCGAGTCCAGCAGCGCCGCCGCCGGCAGAATCACATACCACAAGCTGACCGCCAGACCCAGCGCCACCAAGCGGACCAACGCCAGCCAGTCAAAACCGACCGGGCCCAGGCAGCACAGCAGGTACGGAAGCAGCAGCGAGCCAGTGAGGATGGCAGGCAGCGTCGACGAAGCCCGACCGGAGTGCAGGACGTTCAGGCTGGCCAGGCGTTGCCGCACCTCCGGGAAACCGGCCAGCAGATAGAATGGATATTCCGCCAGGAAAGCGGCGATCACCGGCAGCGCCGCGGCGAATGGAATGCCCTTGGCCCGCGCGAATAGCAACCCCACCACGCCCAGCACCATCCAGCCGGCCAGCAGGGCCGCCCGGAAGCCGCCAAACGTTTTGGCCATCGGCCTCATTCTAACATCGCTGCCGTGGTTGCCCGCCGCGCGCGCGCAGGAGGCCCCGCCCAACCTGGCTAAACTGGTGGCGCATCGCGAAAGCGAAACCGAAGCCGAGCGCAACCAGTACACCTACCGGCAGACCCTCACCGTGGAGCAGTTGGACGAACGCGGCATCTTGCGCGGCCAGTACCGCGAGGTGCGGGACATCATTTTCTCACCGCAGCAGGAGCGCTCCGAAGTGCTGATCGGCAAGCCGGAAAACGGCCTCACCAGGCTGAAGCTGACGCCGGAGGACTTTCGCGACTTCCGCGACATTCAGCCGCTGGTGCTCACCGAAGACCGCTTATGGAACTACGAAACCAAGTCGAAGGGCGACGAGACCATGGATGGCGTGGACTGCTGGGTATTGCAGGTGCGTCCGCGGCAGATTCTCGAGGGGCAGCGATTCTTTGACGGGCTGATCTGGGCGGACAAGAAAGATTTCAACATCGTGCGCATCGAAGGCCACGCGGTGCCGCAGATTCTATCCACCCAGAGCGAAAACCTGTTCCCCCGCTTCACCACCGTGCGCAAACCGGTCGATGGCAAGTATTGGTTCCCGGTTTACACGCTGGCCGACGACACGCTGCAATTCCGCGCCGGCCCGCAGCGCGAACGCCTGCGCATTTCCTACAGCAACTACAAGCGGTTCGCGGTGGATTCGACGTTCACGCCGAAGTGAGGCGACCGGGGGACAGACTACACTGTCCCAAGGCGCCGCTCTTGCGCCGCGTGGACGGTGCTGTCTGTCCCCCGCACCGAGTTTGTCCCCCGCACCGACTTCGCACCTACGAGCGGCATCCAAACCGCATCAACCTTCGATAACTTGCCGGAAAGAGGAGCGCGTCCGGACAATGGGAACTGGATTCCCGTGACCAACCCTTTCCTCGCTTACATCTCTCAAGGCCAACTCTACATGCAAGGCGACGGCGCCAGCCGGATTCTGGAGAGCCCCTTTGGGCGTTCTCTGCGGGATCGAGCCATCCAGATCTATAACCGGAACGCATGGAAGACGCAGGGCCGCGGAGGACAGGCTCTGAGCAGCGCAGTCCATGCGTGCCCTGAACGCGACCCGGGCGAGTTTCGGATCGCCATCACGAGCGTCGCGCGCGGCCTCAATCCGGGCGAACTATTGTACACGCTCGAGACCGATGAGATCAGCGGGGTGTTCGCCAGGAACGATGCCGGGGCCGAACAGCGGCTCTTTCACACCGCCGATTTTCGTGTTCGCCACCTCGACGCGCGTCCGACCGGCGACGAGTTCGCGGTTTCCATCTACCACCGTAACGGCAGCGCGAATGTCGCGGTATTGAAGACCGATGGATCGGACCTGACCGAAGTGACCGACGGCGAATCGGCGGATGAGGCGCCATGTTGGGCGCCCGGTCCCGGACGCCGCCTGGTATTTCAGAGTGCCGGTCTCGCGCGGGACCCGCGCGGACGCTACGCCGGGCGTGGACCATCCTCCGTGCAACAGCTCGACCTGGACACGGGCGAGATCTCGTGCCTCGTGCAGGATGACAATTTCGATTTTCTCTGGCCGCGGATGGCTGCTGACGGGAGTCTGTACTACATACGCAAACCCAATTGCAGGGCGCCGCAATCGGCCACCCCCTGGGCCGCGCTGGAGCATACCGTCCTGCTGCCGTTCCGAATCCTCTGGGTGATTGGGAAGCTGATCGATCTGTTCGTGGAGCGGCGCACCGGGCGGCCGATCTTCGCCGCCAAGGACGTTCCCGGAGGGGCCGCCAAGCCTCCCAGCTCCTGGCTCCTGATGCGCCAGACTCCGCAATCCGCCGGTCAGGCGGAGATGGTCGCTGATGGCGTCCTGTCGTTTGACCTCGGCGCCGACGGCTCGGTGGTTTATTCCGACGGTTTCGACGTCTACCGCATACCCGCTACTGGCGAACCCGCCGCGAAGATTCTGGCCGGAGCCGGTGTCGAACTGATCGCCGCGCTCTAGGTCCGCCAGCGTTCTTTGGCGTGGCGCGCGCAGTCCTGCGTGCAGCGTCCGCATTCGTGCCGACGATCTTGATCTTCTCCAGAGCCAAGAAATGTCGAGATGACTCTCGACCCTCTGGGCCGACGGCCCCGGATGGTGCACGGGCAAGCCGCGCCACGCCGGCTCGCGATTTCTGCAACCTCGACGTCGCACGCGTACGTAATAGTAAATATGCGGCTCGGCAAGCTGTGGCCGGCAGGGCTGGCGGTTGGGCTGGCGCTCGGTTCCTTGCAGGCGCAGGAGAAAAAACCAGAATACACGTTCGGAACCACCGTTGTAGACGCGTCCGGCTTGCAGGGCCGCGTGTTTTACCTGAAACCTGGAACCGGCAGGCTGCCGAAGTTTGCGAAGATGCAGCCGGCCGGCTCGATTTACACCACACTGTTGAACGTGTGGCCGCAGAACTTCGACGAGGGATTCCCGAGCATCACGGACCGATTTGAGTGGTTCGCCATCGAGTACACCGGCAGAGTCTGGATCCAAAACCCGGGGCAATACCGGTTCAGCTTGTTGTCCGATGACGGAGCCAAGCTGTATCTGAACAATCAGGTGGTCATCGACAACGATGGGCAGCATTCGGCTCGGGCCATCACCGGGAGCGCGACCCTGACGCACGGCGTTCACGAGATCAAAGTCGAATACTTCCAGGGCCCGCGCTTCACGGTTGCCCTGGTGCTGGCGGTTTCACCTCCCGGCGAGCCATGGCGCATTCTCAACACCAACGATTTCAAGCCTCCCAACGATCCCGGCCAGTTGCAAAAAGGCGAAATATCCGACATCCGGCCGACCACGCAGTAATGGCGAAAGCTGCTCTCGCGGCCCCACGAGCTAGAACACGAACGGCACCACGCGTCGCGTACGAGCGGCGTAGCCGGCGTATTCCGGGTACTGGCCGACGATGAGAGTCTCTTCGGCGAGCATCCGGACCGCGAGGCCGGCCGTGGCGACAAGAGCGACGATCACGTTCGCTAGCGATAGATGAGCGGCGATGCCCGCCCATAGGAAGTACAGCACCGCCGCGTAAATCGGGTGCCGGAGGTAGCGATAAGGGCCGTTTGTGACCAACCCGCCCTCCGTGGGATTTGCCACCGCGTGAAAGCTGCGCCTTCCGAATGTCACACGCGCCCAGACCATAACGGCCGCGGCTGCCACCTGAATGGCAATCGTGACCGGCCCGTTGCCAAAGACCGCCCTCTCGTAAAACAGCCAGAGGAAACACAGAACGGCCGTGACAAATCCGAGGAGAGATGCCCGCTTCCAGGTCATCCTCACATTAACGCACAGGCGGAGCCTCTTTGCACTGAAGGCCGTCAACTAAAGCCGAACTCACAAGCTGTAACTCGAAAGCCGTTGTAGCCTGCCACTCGGAAACACGTAGCCTGTCAATGATCGCCTCGATGCGTGGTAGGGCAGGTCCCCGACCTGCCAACAGCCCAGCGGGCCCACGGAGTTGGCAGGTCGGGGACCTGCCCCACTCATTTTATGCTCGCACTAACCCCGCATGTGCCATAATCTTACTGGAGTCTTACTCATGGAGACCACGCGGCTTTCCACCAAAGGGCAGGTCATTCTGCCTAAGGATATTCGGGATGCTCGGGCTTGGAGGCCGGGCATGAAGTTCACGGTCGAAGAGACCGGCGACGGGATTATGCTCCGGCCGGCTGCGCGCTTCCCAGAGAGCGATCTGGCGGAAGTGGCCGGATGCCTGCGGTCCAGGACGCGGCCGAAAACGCCCGCGCAGATGAGCGCCGCCATCGGCCGGGAAGTGAGGCGGCGGCGTGATCGCGGTCGATACTAACATCCTGGTTCGGCTGCTGACGGGCGATGAGCCGCGGCAGGCGGCGGCCGCGCGGCGCCTGTTCGCGAGCCAGCCAATCTGGATCGCGAAGACGGTCTTGCTCGAAACGGGCTGGGTCCTCGGAAGTCTGTACGGATTCGACGAGAGCGCGATCGTCGAGGCATTTACCAAGCTGCTGGGCCTGAAGAACGTGAAGGCGGAGGATGAACCTTCAGTCGCTGCCGCGATGGCGCTGGTGGCCCACGGCGTCGAACTCGCCGACGCGATGCACCTCAGTAGCAGGCCGCCCGGCGGGCAATTCGTCTCCTTCGATAAATCGTTCGTGCGGCGGGCGAAGCGCGCAGGAGTAAAGGATATCTCCGTGGTCCCGGCGAAGGACTGAGGCCGGCCGCCTGGCCGGCGGCGATTAGAAGCATCGCTCCTGCCGCCCGCCATCGCACCGGCGCGCCCAGATTGCGCCTCATTGCCCAGCTTTTGCCTCCCAACATCCGTCGGCGAAAACTGGCCTCCCTGATGTGTCCGCGCGATCTCCGATTGGAGTAATTTGGTACGGTCACGGGTTTCACGTCCGGAGCGGGAACCGGGGACAGCAACCAATTGCACAGTTAGCCAGCGCCCGTAAGCGCCGGCCTACTCACCGCCCCGGTGGTCGCCTCTCCTCTAGCGACTGCAGTTGGGAACCGGGGACAGCAACCAATTGCACAGTTAGCCAGCGCCCGTAAGCGCCGGCCTACTCACCGCCCCGGTGGTCGCCTCTCCTCTAGCGACTGCAAATTGTTGCGGGCGTCGTCGTACTCGGGGCGGAGGCGCAGGGCTTCGCGGAATTGGGCGATGGCCTCTTCCTCTTTGCCCGGCATGTCGGACAGGACTACGCCGAGATTGTTGTGCGCCTCGGCGAAATCCGGGTCGAATCGCAGGGCGGTTTGAAACTCGGCAGCGGCATCGCTTGGGTGGCCCGCTTGCGCAAAGGCAATCCCCGCCTGATAGTGCGTCTGCGCCAGCGCCACGCTGGTTTTGTGCGCGTCCTTGTAAGCCGGGTCGATTTCGACGGCGGTGTCGAGCTCAGCCGCGGCTTCGCTCGGATGGCCGCCCTTGGCCAGCGCAACTCCTGTCTGGAAGTGCATCTCCGCCGTCACGCGGGCCATGCGATCCTTGACGCCGGGCGCATCCGGCTGCATCCGCAGCGCGGTCTCGTACTCGGCCTCCGCTTCTTTCAGACGGCCGGCCTGCGCCAGCGCATTGGCCATATTGATATGAGGAACCTCGGAATCCGGCCGCAAGCGCATCGCCGTGCGGAACTCCGCGATCGCGTCCTCGAGCCGCCCTGGTGTCCCGGCCAGCGCGATGCCAAGGTCGGAATGCGCCTGGCCCAATTCCGGTTGCAGCCGCACGGCCCGCTCCAGATGCGTTACCGCCTCCGGCAGCCTTCCCGGCTGGTCCGTCAGATAGGTGCCCAGGTTATGCTCGGCGATGTAGTTGTCAGTGGTGACTTCGAGCGCGTGCGCGAACAGCGTTTCGCTATTCCGCCAATAGCCAACCTGCGCCCAGGCCACGCCCGCGCACGCCACGCACGCGCCAATCGCGAGGGCCCCGCGAAGACGGGGCCATTTTCGCAACAGGTCCGTTCCGCCCCACGCGACCATCACCGCCAGGCCGATCATGGGCACGTACATGTATCGATCGGCTCTGGCCTGTTCGCCCACCCGCACAATTCCAATCACCGGAAGTAGCGTTGCGAGAAACCAAAACCAGCCGGCCGCCAGGTAGGGACGCGCCCCGCGGAGGCGGATCGCTTGCCAGCTAATCGCGGCCAGCGCCGCCACGGCCAGCGCGACGTGCCATAACGCTACTCGCTCCGGATACGGGTAGAATACGGCCAGGCCGGCCGGCCAGAAGGTCTTGGCGACATACACGACGTAGGAAACCAGCGCGTTGCCGAGGCCGAACATGGCCGCCGGATTCACCGCTCCGCCGGCCTTCTGCACGACGATGGTCACCACCGCTCCCGCCGCGGCCAGCGCAAACAACGGAAGCTTCTCCCGCAGGCGCAAGCCGCGCTTGAGCGGCCACATATCGAGCAGCAGCAGTGTCAGCGGCAGCGTCACGATCATCGGTTTCGACATCAGCCCCAGCACGAACGCCACAATCACCAGCGCGCGCCAGCCGCGGACGTACGCCCACAACGCGAGGAACCAAAAGAGCGCGCACAGCACGTCCTTCCGCTCCGCCACCCACGCCACCGATTCCACGTGCAGCGGGTGCAGCGCAAAGACGAAGGCCACGAAGGCACTGGGGGCCCGAGCGCCGGTCGCGCGCATGAGCAGCAGGAACAGCAGCACCGACGCCGCGGCGTGGATGAGCACGCTCACTAGATGGTGCCAGCCGGCGTCCATGCCGAAAAGCTGCACGTCCAGCATATGCGAGAGGCGCGTGACCGGAAACCAATTGGCAGCTTCGGTGGAGGTGAGAGCCCAGAGAGCGCCATCCGCGGTAATGCCTTGCCGCACGTGCGGATTCGCGGTCACGTAATCCGGGTCGTCGTAGTTGACGAACGCGAACTGGCGCGACTGCGCGTAGACGCCAAAGATGGCCGCCAGCAGCAGCAGGCAGATCCACAAGTCGGCGGGTAGCCGCATCTTGGGGGCCTGCGTCTTGGAAGGCTGCGGCTTGGCAGCGGGCGGTTGGGCTTTGGGGGCGGACTTCTGGACCTTAGACACTTCTTTCCGATGCTAGCCCACCCGCGATGGAATCTTCAATCCCACTTGTGGAGGGGCGCGGCACAGCTTGGCCGGGAATTTGAATCCATTGCCGCCACGAATTACAATGACGCGCAGCATGTCGAGTTATCTTGCGGCAGATTTAGGCGCCGAAAGCGGGCGAGTGATGCTGGGCACGCTGGCGGGCGGGCGATTGGAGATCGAAGAAATCCGCCGCTTCCCCAACCAGCCGGTGGAGTTGCCTTCCGGCCTTTACTGGGACGCCTTCCGCCTGTTCCATGAAATTGTCGAAGGGCTGACCATCGCCGGGCGCGAGCGGCACCTGAAACCGGCGGGGATCGGCGTAGATACCTGGGGCGTCGATTTCGGATTGCTGGGCGCCGATGGCGGGTTGATCGATTGCCCGCGCCATTATCGCGACCCGCGCACCAATGGCGTGACGGACCGGCTGTTCGAAACCGTGCCGCGCGCCGAGGTCTTCGCGCGCACCGGTATCCAGATCATGTCGATCAACTCGTTGTATCAGTTGTACGCGGCGCGGCTGGCCAACCCTTCGGCGCTCGACAACGCCCGGCGGCTGCTGTTCATGCCGGACCTGCTCAGTTACTGGCTGACCGGCGTCGAGCGCAACGAAGTAACCATCTCGAGCACTTCGCAGTTCTACGATCCCAAGGCGCGCTCGTTCGCCGCGGATATGCTGGAGCGGCTCGGCATTCCAAGCCGCATCCTGGCGGATTTGATCGAGCCCGGATCCACGCTCGGGCCTCTGCTGCCGCGCCTCGCCGAATCGACCGGCCTGGGCGCCGTGCCCGTGCATGCAGTGGGATCGCACGACACGGCGTCGGCCGTGGCGGCGGTTCCCGCGCGCGGCGATGGCTGGTGCTATATCAGCTCGGGCACGTGGTCGTTAATGGGGCTTGAATCCGCTGCGCCGGTGATCGGCGAGCAATCGTACCAGTTGAACTTCACCAACGAAGCCGGCGTGGCGGGCCGCACGCGGCTGCTCAAGAATATCGCCGGCCTATGGTTGTTGCAGGAATGCCGCCGCGCCTGGGCGGCGGAGGGCGAACGCTTCGGCTACGACGAACTCATGCAGATGGCCGAAGCGGCCGGCCCGGCGCGGACCATCGTCGATCCGGACGATTTCCTGCAGCCGGGCGACATGCCGGCCCGCATCGCCGCCTGGTGCGGCGAGCGGTCGCTCGAAGCGCCGAAAACCAAGGGCGAATTCTGCCGCGCCATTCTGGAGAGCCTGGCGCACCGCTACCGCGATGTGCTCGAGGGCTTGGAAGGCCTCACGCGGAGCCGGATTCACACCATCCACATCGTGGGCGGAGGCTCGCGCAACACACTGCTCAACCAACTGGTGGCGGACGTGACCGGCCGCAAGGTGGTGGCCGGCCCGAACGAAGCCACCGCCGCCGGCAATCTGCTGGTGCAAGCCATCGGCTCGGGCGAAGTGAGCGGGCTCGACCAAGCTCGCGAGATCGTCCGCCAGTCGTTCCAGATCGCCGAGTTTCAACCGAAGGCGAAAGCTGTCCACTGAGCGTAAACTCCAAAGTGATCCTCGGCGAAGTTGCATTTCCACAGCGGAAGACCAAGAAGAAGCAAGTCTTGTATCAGGGCACGGCTTGAGCCATGCCGGAATGGGATGAACCTGACGGGCTTTAGCCCCTGGCCGGCAAACAGTGACTAACGCCTTTAGAATGTGCGCTGTCGACGGCACGGCTCAAGCCGTGCCCTGATACAAGGCGTCCAGCTTCGGAATTCGGGCTGAGGGAATCGACAGTGAGGCCGCCGCCGGGGCGCAAGCTCTGAGTGAGACGCTCTCGCCCGCGCTCAGGCACGTGCCAGCTTGCCGGCCACCAGCCACGCAGCGGCCAGCAGCGCGCACAGCACCGGAAACCACTCGCCGTGACGAGTGTAGAAGGTCTGCCCGGTTTCGTAGTTGAAACGGACGGCGGACGCCGCCTCGACAAATAGCGGCAGCGTGGAACGTACGCGGCCGGCGGGGTCGATGGAGGCGGTGATGCCGTCGTTGGCGGCGCGCAGAATCCAGCGCCGGTTTTCAGCCGCGCGCATGCGCACGATGTCCAGGTGCTGCCGGCGCGCGGCGGTGTTGCCGAACCAGCCGTCGTTGGAGATGGTGAAGAGCACTTGCGCCCCTCCGGCCGCGAACCGCCGCACGAAATTCGGAAACACCGATTCGTAGCAGATGAACACGCCGATCTTGTGATCGCCCACCGGCGAAACCACCACGCCGCGTCCGGCGGCGAAATCGCCCGCTTCCTTCGAAATCTTCTCGGTCAGCGCGCCGAGCGGCCAGGGCACGTACTCGCCGAACGGCACCAGGTTCACCTTGTCATAACGGCTGACGCGAAAACCCTCAGGCGATACCAGCGTGGCCGAATTGAGCGGCGCGCCATCGGGCGTATGCGCCACCGTCCCCATCAGCAGTGCGGCGTGGGTGGATCGCGCCAGAGCGTCCGTGGCGGCGCGAAAGGCGGGATCTTCGTCGTAGAAGAACGGCGCCGGCACCTCCGGCCATACCACGATGGAGGGCGGATGCGCGCTGTCGACGGCGGCGGCGCGTTCGGTGTCTTCGGCCATGGCGCGGGTGGCGCGATCCACCGATTCGGCGTTCCACTCTTCGGTCTCCGAGAGGTTGGGCTGCTCGAGCAAGGCGCTTTCGCGTCCATGCTGGGCGTCGGGAAGAGCCGGTAGAAGAGGAAGCAAGAGGAGGGCCACCATCCACGCCAGCTCCATCCGTGGCCGTCCCAGCAGGCGGAGCGCCAGCGCCGCCGACATGGTTGCGAACACGAAGGAAACGCCGTACACGCCCGTGAATGGCGCCAGGCGCATGGGCAGGCTCATATCGATTCCGGCGTTGCCCAGCGCCAGCCATGCGAAGCCGAAAAACCCGTGGGTGGATTCCACCGCCACCCACAGCGCGGCCACCGCCGGCGTGGTCCACCAGCGGCCGATCAGGAATCCCGCCAGCAGCGCGAACACCGCCACATGCAGGCCCTTGATCACCGCGAACAGCGTGAGCAAGGCCCAGGCGGCGGCGTTGCCCATCCCGCCGTGAACGGAGAGCGTGAACTGAATCCAGTGGCAGACGCCAAACCAATAGACGATGCCCGAAGCCCAACCCAACAGGAAGCGCCGCCACGGCCGTGGTTCGCGCGCCACCGCAACCAGCAAGGGGACAAGAGCTACCGGCGCCAGCCAGGCCAGATCGAAGCCGGGGAAGGCCAGCACCAGGAGGCCGGCCGAAGCCAGCGCCAACAGCCAGTTCAGCACGGGCCGCGCCGCGCCTGTTCGCTTACCGCGTCCGCCATGTAGGAGCTGCGCACCAGCGGGCCGCTGAACACCATCTTGAATCCGAGCGCCATGCCGTGCGCGCGGTAGCTCTCGAACTGTTCGAGCGCGACGTATTCCACTACCGGCAGATTGCGGCGCGTGGGCTGCAAGTATTGTCCGATGGTGGCTACGTCGGCGCCCGCCTGACGCAAGTCGGCGAGCAGCGCGTGGACTTCATCCGCGGTTTCGCCCAACCCTACCATGAAGCCGGACTTGACCAGCGTCGCAGCCGGCGCGGAGGCGCGCGCAAAGTGCAGCACCTCGAGCGACTGCCGGTAGTCCGCCTGCGGCCGCACGCGCGCATACAGCCGCGGCACGGTTTCCATATTGTGGTTGAAAACATGCGGGCCGGCATCGAGGACGCGTGCCACCGCGGCCAGGTCGCCACAGAAATCCGGCGTCAGCACTTCCACGCGCGCTTCCGGCAGCGCGCGCCGCACCTCGCGCACGGTCTCGGCGAAATGACCGGAGCCGCCGTCCTCCAGATCGTCGCGGTTGACGCTGGTGATGACCACGTAGCGGAGGCCCATTTCGGCGGCCATGCGCGCTACGTTGGCGGGCTCGGCCGGGTCGAGTTCGGTGTCATGCCGGCGCGGATTGAGCTTGGGGACCGAGCAGAAACCGCAGCCGCGCGTGCAGCGGTTGCCCAGAATCATGAAGGTGGCGGCCGCACGGTGGAAGCATTCGTGGATGTTGGGGCAGCGCGCCGATTCGCACACAGTGTGCAGGTTCCGCCGCCGCAGCCCGCTCTTCAGCCGGTGCAGGGATTCATGATGCGTGCGCGGCCTGCGCGCCCAATCCGGCAGCCGCGGCCTAGGCGCGCCGATCTGCACGAGACCGGTCGCGGTGAGCGGAGGCGAACCTTGGCCACCGATGAACACCGATGAACACGGATCGGAGGCAAGAGTCTTATCTGTGTTCATCTGTGTTCATCCGTGGCTTGCGATGAATTTCTTTAGCGGTGGGGCTGCTGCGCCGGCTACTTCTTGATGGGATGAAATCCGGCGTTTTCCAGTTCGGTCTTGGCCTTGCTCATCGCCGCCATGTCTTCATACGGACCCACCAACACGCGCGTCAGGTTGTTTCGCCCGGGCGCCATCAGCGAAGGGAATCCTTTGTCCTTGAGACTGCGCACCACCACCTCCGCGTCCGCCTGCTTGAGCGCCATCACTTGCCAATAAGAGCCGGGCGCAAGCGAGTCGGATTCGCCGGCAGGCGTCGCGGCGCCGGCCTCGGGGGCCTCTGTTGCCGGGGCGTTGGGCGTCCCCTGGCCGGCGGCGGCGTTGGCGTCGGGCGGTTGAACCGGCGGCGTCTCTACCCCAGCGGTCCCGGCCGGCGTCGCTGGCGGCGGCGCCGTCACCGGCTGTGGGCGGTCGCTCGACGGCGTTGCGCCCGCGTCTGACAACTTGGCGGAACGCGGCGAATTCTGGCCCACCACATACCCGAGGGCAAAAAACACCGCGAACAACAGAACCACGATAAACAGGCCGCTCAGGAGCTGCCCGTTGCCCAACACCAGCTCGAATTCACCCGTCTCGCCGTCTCGCCTCATTTACTCCGACCTGTTTTGCAGCTACGCTCGAATCGATCCCGCGCGCTTCTCTGAAACGCACACCCGCGCTATTCCGGTTTGGAATCGCCCGTCCCGGCCGGCGGCGTGCCCGCCCGGTCCAGCGCGCGCCCCAAAGAAGCAAGTATATCCACCGGCAGCGGGAACACGATAGTCGTATTCTTCTCCGTTCCGATTTCCACCAGCGTTTGCAGGTAGCGCAGCGTGATGGCCGCCGGCTGCTTCTGAATCACTTCCGCCGCCATGGCCAGCTTGGTGGATGCCGTATACTCACCTTCCGCGTGGATGACTTTGGCGCGCCGCTCGCGCTCGGCCTCGGCCTGCCTCGCAATGGCGCGGATCATCTGCTCGGCCAAGTCCACCTGCTTGACTTCCACCATGGTCACCTTCACGCCCCAGGTGGAAGTGTGCTGGTCCAGGATGGATTGCAGCCGCACGTTCAGTTTCTCCCGCTGGCTCAACAACTCGTCCAACTCCACTTCGCCCAGCACGCTGCGCAGCGTGGTTTGCGCCAGTTGCGAAGTGGCATACAGGAAATTGGAAACTTCCACCACCGCCAGGCGCGGTTCGATCACGCGAAAATATACGACGGCGTTCACCTTCACGGTCACGTTGTCGCGCGTCACAACGTCCTGACCGGGTACTTCCAGCGTGTCGATGCGCAAGGAAACGCGAACAATCCGATCGATCGGCGCAAACACGAGAATGATGCCGGGCCCCTTGGGTTCAGCCAGCAGACGCCCCAGCCGGAAGATTACGCCGCGCTCGTATTCGCGCAGAATCTTGATGGAGCTCAGCAGATATAACACGATCAGGATAATCGCAATCGTCGACACATCGAACATGTTCAGCCTCCCATCTGATCCGCCACCGGCTCTACGGAAAGCGTCAGTTGCCGGATCGCGGTTACGCGCACCTGCGCGCCCGCGGGCACGTTTTGGAGCGCCACCGCGTTCCAATATTCCCCATGCACGAATACCTTGCCGGACGGCGCCAGGTCGGTCACGGCGGAGCCGGTCTCGCCAATCATTCCCTGCGCGCCGGTCACTACCTTGTTGCGCCGCGCGCGCACGGCCAGCGACACCAGGCCGGCAGTAATCAGGGAAAATGGCAGCGCGAGGCCAATGGCCGTGCTCCAATGGATGCGCAGCTCCGGCAGCGGACTATCGATGAGCATTACCGCGCCCAGCACCATCGAAACCGTGCCGCCCACCGCCAGCACGCCGTGCGCCGCGAACTTGGCTTCCAGCGCGAACAGAGTGAACGATACCAGCAGCAGTGCCGCGCCCAGCCAGTTGATGGGCAGCACCGAGATCGCCGAAAGCCCGAGCAGCACCAGGATGGCGCCGACCACGCCGGGCGCGATCAACCCCGGCGAGGTGAATTCAATGTAAATTGCCAGCGCTCCGATCACCAGCAGGACCAGCGCGATGTTGGGATCGGCGATGGCGGAGACGATGCGCTGCCGCCAGGTCCTCTCATAAACCTCGACGATTGCTCCCCGCAACTCGAGCGTCTGCGTGCGCCCGTCGAACCGCGTCACCGTGCGGCCCTCCAGCGCGGCCAGCAGGGCGGGCGTATCCGCGGCGACCAGATCGATGAGGTGATTGTCCAGCGCCTCTTTCTCGGTGAACGACTTGCTCTGGCGCACCGCGGTTTCCGCCAGTTCGCTATTGCGCCCGCGCTTGGTCGTGATGCTGCGCATCTCCGCGGCGGCGTCGTTCTCCACTTTCTCTTTCATCAGCGCATCCATTTCGCCGGTCATCAGCACCGGATGGGCCGCGCCGGTGTTGGTGCCCGGCGCCATGGCCGCCACATCGCCCGATTCGAGAAGAAAGAAACCCGCCGAGGCCGCACGGCCGCCGCTAGGCGCCACAAACGTCACCACGGGGACCGGCGAAGAAACGATCTCCTGTATGGTTTCGCGCATGGCATCCATCAACCCGCCCGGCGTGTTGAGACGAATGACGATCAGAGCGGCGTCTTCCTGCCGCGCCTGCGCAATGGCGCCGGCTATAATTTCCGCTGTGATGGGATGCACCACGCCATCTATATCCGCGGCCACCACCTTCGGCGCCGCCGCCCGCGCCTGCGCGGCGAGTCCGGCCAAAACCGCGAGAATGATGCCTGCGCGCAATCTGTTATCACTATACCTCCTGTGCTCGCTCGTTGCGGTGCCTCAGCTATGACGGAGCACTATATCGTAATTAAACTGATAGAAACTTCCGATAGCGCTTCCGGGACGGGTCGAGTAAAATAGGACTTAGTCGTATTAACTTCTGGAAAAAACAAATGCCAACAAAGCGTACAAAAGAAAACGATATCGTTATCCCCACCGCGTCCGCTCCCGCGCGGCGCAAGTCCGCCGCCACACCTCGGGCCAAACATGGTCTGAAGACGTCACCTGCCGCGCCGGAAACTGTAACCGCCGCGGAAGTGATCGCAACAGAAGCTAACTGCGCGCCGGCCGAGGGCGAAATCGCGGCCCTGGCTTACACTTACTGGGCTGGACGCGGCTACCAGGGCGGCTCGCCCGAGGAAGACTGGTTGCGCGCCGAGCAGGAATTGCGCGCCAAGGCTTTCGCTTAACGTCTGGATTGGATCGGCGGGTTACGGCGAGGCGGGCGGCTGCTGGCACTAACTGGGGAGCCCTTGCGAGATTTTATTCCGCTGCTAGGTTACAACCGAGTTATTTGTACTTTCGCAACACCGCCAACAGGCGGCCTTGAATCTGCACGTCCCGCGCCGGTACCAGGATCGGCTTCAGCGTTGAATTTGCCGGTTGCAAGCGGATAATGCCACCAGGCTCGCGATAGAACCGTTTCAGCGTGGTCTCATTCCCGCCCACCAGCGCCACCACAATGTCGCCGTCGCGTGCTTCCTGTATGCGCTCCAGCAGAATCACGTCGCCATCGCAGATGTGGTCCTCGATCATGGAATCGCCCCGCACCTCCAGGGCGTAGGTGTTGCCGTTGCCAGCGAAGTCGGCGAAGTGCAACTCTTCCCTTTGTTCCAGGGCTTCCACCGGCGCGCCGGCCGCGATGCGTCCCAGCAACGGCACGCCCGGCGGCGTGCGCTGCCGCTCCTGCATGAACTTGGGTGTCGGTTCCAAGGAGCGGCTTTGGTTGAAACCGCGTTTCAGGTAACCCTTATGTTCCAGCGCGGTGATGTGCTTGTGCACGGTTGCCAGCGATGCCAACTGCAGACCGTGCGCGATTTCCTCGTAGCTCGGGCAATACCCCTGCTCATCCCTGAAGTCGGCAATCAGATCGAGCAACTGTCGTTGCCGTTTTGTCAGCGCCATAAGCGGATCTCTTTTCCATTATGGGCGAAGAAAAAGAGAAAAACAACAGAAACAACGAACTTTGTACTCGACAATACCGTGAGTTTGGCGACATAGTGGGTTCTGATGAGCGTTTACGATCCCCTTAAGGCCTACCTGGAAACGCAGACCGTGAAATCCATCACGTTTACGTTCGGCGAGATTGAGGCGATCCTGGGCCGGACTTTGCCCCGCGGCGCCTACAACACGGACAGTTGGTGGACCATGCAAACCTCCTGGCGGGAAGCCGGATGGCAGATTCTCACATTGGATAGAGGGAACGAGAGCGTGCGCTTTTCCCGTCAACGCCGTCCGTGACGAGGCTTAGCCGCGGTAGGCCGGCGCGTTGCCGGGTTTCCACTTGATGTTGCAGCCAATGCTCGGCCTCTGCTGGGCGCCAATCGCGCGGCCGGCAAGCACGGCATCGATGGCGGCGCGCAAATCCCGGCCTGAGACCGGCACTCCGTTGCCCGGCCGCGAATCGTCGAATTGGCCGCGGTAAACCAGCTTGCGGCCCGCATCGAACAGGAAAAAGTCGGGCGTGCAGGCAGCCTGATACGCCTTGGCGACTTGCTGCGTATCGTCGTAGCAGTAGGGAAACCAGAAGCCAAGCTCGCGCGCCATCAAACGCAGCCCATCGGGTCCATCGTCGGGATAGGCGTCGGCATCATTGGAAGAGATGGCCACGATGTCGAGCTCGGTGCCCGCGTAGTCCTTCGCCAGCGCGGCCAGGCCCGGCGCAATATGCTTCACGTAGGGGCAATGCCGGCAGAGGAACATCACCAGGAGCCCCTGATGCGGAAAGCTATCCAGCCGCACCTTGCGATTGCCGACAACGTCCGTCAGTTCGAAATCCGGCGCGGCCGTGCCGAGCCCGAGCATGGTGGATTCTGTGGCAGCCATTTCACCCTCTACCGTATCATGAGAACGCAGAACCTTCGCGTGCCGCGAGTGTTCAAACAAACAATGGAACGTTCACCCGCCCGGCGCGAATTAACAACCAAGGAAGCAAACTCCGGTTTCGCGCAAGGTTGGCGAAACGGGAACGCCGGGAAAGCATCTAAGTAGGGAGAGCCTCGATCTAAACAACGAATGCCAACCAAACGGTGGGGGACCATAGTCTTTTTGGCGCTTTTCGCCGCCTGGGGCGAAGGTGTGCCCGCGCTCGGGCAGTCCGCCGCGCCAGCGGATCCATCCGCATCTCCCGGCACGGAGGGCGGCCCGTCACCCGTGCAGCCCACCACGGTTCAGGCCGAGCCGCCGCACGAGGACAAGCGCATTTTTGGCGTGCTCCCCAACAACCGCACCACCGAAGATTCCATCCCCTTTCATCCCATCACGGCAAAACAGAAAATCACCATTGCGTTTAAGGATTCTTTCGATTGGCCGGTGTTTCCCACCGCCGGGGCGTTCGCCGCGCTCTATCAGATCGAGAACCAGAATCCTTCCTTCGGCCAAGGCATGGCGGGATACGCCAAGCGCCTCGCCACCGCTTACGGCGACCAGATGATCGGCAACATGATGACCGAAGGGTTCGTCCCCGGCATTTTCCATCAGGATCCGCGCTACTTCCGCTCGGGGACGGGTTCCAAGCTGCACCGGACACTGCATGCGATCGTCGCGATCGAAGTTGCCCGCATGGATTCCGGCCGCCGCACTTTCAATTTTTCCGAATGGGGCGGCAACTCGATTGCCGTGGCCATCTCGAATGCATATTACCCCGACACGCGCGACTGGCACGACAACCTGCAGAGGTTGTTTGTGGCGTGCGGCACGGACGCGTTTTCCAACGTCCTCAAGGAATTCTGGCCGGACGTAAAGCGCAAATTCAAGAAGCACCACGACGAGGAACCGTTGCTCTCCACCGGCGTCCGGTAGCGCCGCACACAACGGCGGCTGTCCTGATATGATAGGCGGCGATCATGTCCGATCTGGCTTCCACGCTTGCTCCCATCTCCGATGCGGTCACCAACTCCATACGCGTCGAAGTCCTGTCTCGGCACTCGCCCGAAAACTCGCGGCCGCAACAGGGCGAATGGGTCTTCGAGTACACGGTCCGCATTACCAACCAGGGGCCGGAGACCGTTCAACTGCTCAGCCGGCATTGGATCATCACGGACGCCTCGGAGCACACCGAGGAAGTCGAAGGTATGGGCGTGGTCGGCGAGCAACCCGTGCTGACCCCCGGCGAATCTTTCCAATACTCGTCCTGGTGCCCCCTCAAGACGCCAACCGGCAAGATGCGCGGCACCTATCGGATGGCTCTCGCCGGTGGGACGCAATTCGATATTGAGATCGCCCCCTTCGCGCTCAAGGCCGCCTACACGGTCAACTGACGGGGCAGCGTCCGCTGCGGTCCTCCCGCGGCCCTTTCCCGGCGGGCGAATGTGATGTACATTCTAAGCAGCGCCGAGGCGACGGTAAGAGCGCCCCGGCTGCGGGAGAGTTCTCTATGCCTGTGCTACGCGCCGACAGGGCGGAAGTTACCTGGGACAGCGAAGAATCGAAGTGGCTGGTGCGCATCCATATCGGCGACGAAGTGATTCGCCGTCACTGGAAGGGCTCGAAGAATGCCGACCCGGAGACCCTTCGGGCCGATGCGGTCAGGACCGCCAAGGATGAAGGATACGATCTAGCCAGCGACAAGGTCACGGTCGAAGTCTGAGCCCCGGAACCCGATCGCGGAACGAGATCGGCCCAGTAAACCTCGCCACGCGTCACCGCGGTTCCCTACCAGCTTTCACCAGATGCTCGATTCCGGCCGCCTCCAGTGCCGGGTCGAGGTCGAGATCCGAACCCGCCATCTCCTCGGCATAGGCGGCAATCGCCTGGTGCCGGGCATTCCGCAACTGGTGCCGCAACCACAGATCGATGGCCTCGCGCGCCAGGGCGGTAGCCGGTACCTGCGTCCGTTCAGCCTCCGCGCGGAGGCGGCTGTAAGTCTGCTCCGGCAACGGCAGATGGAAGTTCTTCACGTCTTGCTCCTGACCCAGGATGCCACGAATTGGTGGCATGGCTCGACGTCCTCATTTCCGTGGCGCGTCACGGGAGGGAGCGAGCCGCGGCCCTATCGGAGCCGCGACCGGAGGGAGCGGTCAGGTCTCCTCGAACACCGCTGCCGAAGTGAGGGCCTCCAATTCCGAAGTCTCGGCAGCCATTCTCTCTGTCGTCGACGAGCAAGGCGATGGAATGGCCGTGTTTGAGGATGCGACCTCACCGCTCCCTCCGGTCGCGGCTCCGTTAGCGAACGTGCGCGACCCTAACGAGCTAGCATCGTGAGTTCCCGCCCTCACGATGCGCCTCGTGCTCGCGCAGTTCGGCGATCGGAGCCGCGACCGGAGGGAGCGGTCAGGTCTCCTCGAACACCGCTGCCGAAGTGAGGGCCTCCAATCCCGAAGTCTCGGCAGCCATTCTCTCTGTCGTCGAAGAGCAAGGCGGTGGAATGGCCGTGTTTGAGGATGCGACCTGACCGCTCCCTCCGGTCGCGGCTCCGTTAGCCGAACGTGCGCGACCCTATCGAGCTAGCATCGTGAGTTCCCGCCCTCACGATGCGCCTCGTGCTCGCGCAGTTCGGCTATCGGAGCCGCGACCGGAGGGAGCGGTCACGTCTCCTCGAACACCGCTGCCGAAGTGAGGGCCTCCAATTCCGAAGCCTCGGCAGCCATTTTCTCTGTCGTCGACGAGCAAGGCGATGGAATGGCCGTGTTTGAGGATGCGACCTGTCCGCTCCCTCCGGTCGCGGCTCCGTTAGCCGAACGTGCGCGACCCTAACGAGCTAGCATCGTGAGTTCCCGCCCTCACGATGCGCCTCGTTCTTGCCCAGTTCGGCTATCGGAGCCGCGACGGGAGGGAGCGGTCAGGTCTCCTCGAACACCGCTGCCGAAGTGAGGGCTTCCAATTCCGAAGCCTCGGCAGCCATTTTCTCTGTCGTCGACGAGCAAGGCGATGGAATTGCCGTGTTTGAGGATGCGACCTGACCGCTCCCTCCGGTCGCGGCTCCGTTAGCCGAACGTGCGCGACCCTATCGGGCTAGCATCGTGAGTTCCCGCCCTCACGATGCGCCTCGTTCTTGCCCAGTTCGGTGATGCCCAGGCCTATTCCCATGACGAGGTTGGAAAACCCAAGCACTGTGAGGCCGCCGGAAATACACCAGATCCCAACCAGAACCCCAGCACCGCAAATCCGCGGCGCATGGCTCGTGCTCGTTGCGTCTCGCGGGTGCCGGGCTGGGTTCCGTACTCGAACATGCTCGGATACAAGCCTATCAGGCGCTACAGCGAATTCAAATACGCGATCAGATCGCCCATTTGCTGGGCGGTGAAGCGGGGCCATTCGAGGTTGCGCCGCTCCATGCTTTCGAGCATGCGCGGGCCGTGCTCCCACAGCACGGAAAGCATGGTGATGTCGGAATAGGCGTCCTTGCCTTTGCCCAGTGGCGGCGCACCGGAGGCAGGGTCGCTGTGGCAGGTGACGCATTTCTTTTCCGCAAATACTTTCTTGCCGCGCTCCGCGTTGCCGTCGCCGTGAAAGTACTGCTTGGTCCAGATGTAGCCGGTGATCTGCCGCATTTCTTCCTGGGAAAGCTGCGGCGGCGGATTCTTCATACTCGGCTCGTGGTTCCACATATCGACGGCGATTTCGGTCAGCGTCTGGTTGTGGAGGCGGGTCTCCAACGCCAGTTTGCCGACGTGGCAGGCGGCGCAACCCTTGGATTGGAACAGCGCCGGGCCGGCATCGGTGGGCGCGAACAGGAAGTTGTGCGCCAGGGCCTTGGTTTGCGGCAGGTTTTGCAAGTAAACCAGGATGTCGGTGAGCTGCTGCGCGGTGAGGTCGCCCCAGGCGATTTTCTGTTTGGCGAAGGCTTCGCGCATGGAGGCGCCGTGGTTCCACATCTGCTGGGCCAGCACCACCGGGTCGGCCAGAGATTCCCACTGCGTCACCGGCGGCGCCACCGGATTGGGCGACCGGTCGATACCGTGGCAGGAGGCGCAATGCTTCTGCGTGAACTCCAGCTTGCCGCGGCCGGCATCGCCCGGTTTCTCAAAATAGCGCGCGGACACGAAGTAAGCGAACAGGTCGGCGGCCGATTCCTGGCTCAACACGGCTCTGACGATGCCACGCTGCTTCATGCCGGCCCACATATCGGGCGCGTGGTTCCACATCAGGCTCGTCAACGCGGTGGGCGTGTAGTCGCGGTCGATGCGCCGCCCCAGGTCCGGCGCCAGGTTCGCGCCGCGGCCCTTGACGTTGTGGCAGCGGATGCACTGCTCGGTTTCGAAGAGCTGCTCGCCGCGCCGCGCATCGCCCAAAACCATATCGGCCGCGGGCGCGATCGACGCCAGAACGGCGCCGGCGGCCATCGCTCGTCGAAACCCTCGTAAGATGGACATGACTGGTCTCCTATTGCGTCACCCTGAGTCCGGTGATGAAGGCATTCGTCCGAAATCCATCATACAGGTAAAACGACTGGCCGAAACCGTAATATTGCCACTCGGCGTTCCAGGAGACGTGCTTGTGCACGGGTATGGAGACGCGCGCCAGAGGCTCGTAGAAACGCGAAGGGGCGCTGCCGGAGGAAACGAACATCGACCCGCCCAGGGTCAGCTTGCCGTCCTTGATGCGCGGCAGCGCCAGATTGATGGCCGTGGTGGCGGTGTGCGCGTTGTCGCGATATTCGGAAACCGCGGAACTGAGGAACGGCAGCGTCAGGTAGTCGATATTCGAGCTGACCGTGGAGCGGTCGTACTCGCCCATCAGGCTGATGCGCTTGGCCGAATCCGGCGTCCACAAAATCGAGAGTGCGTTGTCGCGGCTCTGGAAACTATAGTTGACTCCCTGTGCCGGGTTCTGATTGTTCAACACCTGGAAATTGGCCTGCAGCGACAGCGCCTTGGCAACCTGGTAGCGCGCACGCGCGCGGCCCTTCTTGTAATCGTTCAGGCTGGTGCGGAAGTAGATGTCGTCGCTCGAGGCGCCCTCGAAGTCCAGGTTGATGGTCAGCTTGTCGAGCGCGCGATAGGTCAGCCCGCCGATGCCGCTGTTGCGTTTCAACTGGCCCGTGGCCGGCGGACCGGTCTCGCCAATCGTGCCGGATAGCGTCTGCGCATCGCCCCACACGTAACGCCAGCCGCCATGCAATGTGATCCGATTGGTGACATCGTACAGTGCGTCGATTTGCTCCTGGTTGTAGTTGACGTACTGGGTGAGGCCGCCGGTCGCGTTCAGCGATGTCGCGAGGAGGCCGCTGGCGCTGGCGAAGGTCCCCGAAGCGAGCGCGGTGACAATCTCCGGCGCGGCCGCGTCGTGGTAGCGGTCGGTCATCCACGATTCGATCACCCGCAGGCGGCGGAACGGGCGCGCCTCGAATCCCAGATTGCCCGTGGTGTGCGGCTGGTTGTCGGTGCCGGTGCCCATGGTCGACAGGCTGCTATAGAAAAGCAACGTGCTGATGTCGAGGAAATTGCCGGCGGCGATTTCGGAAAAATGAATGTCCGTCTTCGGCTCACTGTACAAGAACTGACCGTAGACATCGAACCACGGCGCCAGGTGCGAAGTGAACAGCACCTTGCTGTAGATGCTGTGCCCGCGAATGCCGTAAGCCTGCTGGAGACCGCTCAGGCTGAGCGTCTGGCCGAAAATGGGCTCCGTGTTGTCGCCCGTCAGCAGAGTGGCGTCGGAGGCCTGGTCGTTATCCTTGTAAGTCGTCCCGCCCTCTTCCAGTGTGAGATGGAAACGGGTATATTCGATGTGCACGCCGCCGCGGTAATTCTCGGTGCTGTCGGAGAGCAAGGTGGGCACGGCGTATTCGTTGTTCGAATCCTGCACCCAGGTCTCGATGCCGCGGCCGGAGCCGGCATTGTGGTCGAAATCCAGATAGGGAATGAAGTGGCCTCCGGGAAACAGGTCCAGTCCGGCGCTGAGGGCGCGGCGGCGGATATCGAACGACTGCTCGTCGAAACCGCCCGGCGCGCCGGGGTTGGCGAACGAAGGCACGGCGTTGAAGTAGGCGATGTTGCGGTAATCGAAACTGAAATCGTAAGTCCGCTTCTTGCGGATGTCGGCGTGGGCCGTGCTGTATGGGTCGCCACCCCAGCCGTAGGCGCGGACGTCCATCTCGTCAAACAGGTGCGTTTTGGGATCGCGAAGAGTGAATTCCAGGCCGAACAGCTTGGGGCCCTGGCCGAGGTTGACCACGCTGCGGTACTCGTCCATGCTGCCGTTCACACCGGTCAGCCAGCGATAGCCGAAATCGATGCTGCCGTGAAAATCCTCGCCGGCGCCGGGAGCCGGGTTGTCGGCGGACGCCTGGGCGGACGTGGCGGTGGCGGTCTGGGCCTCGGCGGCAGGCGCAGCGGGCTGGGCGGGCGCGGCAGCGGCGGCTGGCGCGGCGCTCGCCGGCGGCTGATCCTGCGGCGGCGTTGGCGGCGTTGTTTGCGCTAGGGCCGGGACGATCAGGAGTAGGGCCAGTAGAAATCTCATTTGAGAAGATTCCGGTCCACATAGGACCCATGCACCTTCTGATGGCAGATGGTGCAATTCTGGAAGCGCGGCAGGCGCATGTCATGGAAGGATGGCGGAACCGTTCCCATGGTTCCGTTGGCGGAAAGCGCCGGCTGCGACAGGTTGGCGTGGCATTCAAGGCAGAGAAAGCCGACTTGCGCCCGCGTCAACATGCGCGGGTTGGCCGAGCCGTGCGGCTGGTGGCAGGCGGTGCAGCCTTCCATGCGCACCGGAGCGTGCTCATAGCTGAACGGCCCGCGCTTATCGCCGTGACATTTGAAACAGCCCGGCTCGTTCGCATCCACCGTCTGTAGCCCATGCGGGAGCACGCTGCCGTGGGGATTGTGGCAATCCACGCACGACATGGCGCCTTCCGGCAGCTTGTGTCTGTAGGGGCGCATGAAGCTGGCCCATATGTCGGTGTGGCAGGCGGCGCACTGGCGGTTGATATCGGCAGGCTTGCGCGCCACCAGGCCGTCGGGACCGTTCTTGTGGATGGCGTGGCAGCCTACGCAACTCACCTGGTTCTTGGCATGGCTGCCGTTGATGCGGCCCACGTGGGTTGGCTGGCTGAGATGGCAGGAAAGGCAGATTCGGTCGGCCGCGGCCGCAGTCAGCTTGGCGGGCTGCCGAATGTCGGCGGCGTTCATCGAATCGGCGTGCTGGCTGCCCGGGCCGTGGCACGCTTCGCAGGCTTGCGTGGTGTGCCCGTACTTCTTATCGGTCTCCACCAGGTGGTGGGGATTCTTGAGGAACGCCTTGAAGATATCCTCGTGGCAGGTCTGGCAGGTTTCCGAGCCAACATAAGTGGCTGGCTTGGTTGCCGCCGGTTTCGCTTGCTCAGCCGCAGTCTGCGGCGCAGGGGCGCCCGGTTTATCCTGAGCGCCCCTGGCGGCGATGGCGACCAGCGCCGCCCCCAGCAGGGCAAACCGCGCCTTGGAGGGCGGTCGCGACATGACGGTCATCTCCTATTTGCCGGCGTGAACTACATCTACATCATACGCTGCGCCGGTATGCAAGATGGCGCGGCTACTGTGCATGCACTGAGCCAACCGAGTACTGCGCGCCGGAGCCGTGGCAAACGCTGCAGCTCTCTCCCAGCACATCGGTATTCGCCAGGAAATGGGCCGATTCGCCCTCCGAAACGTGACAACCGCTGCAAGCCGACGAAACGGGCTGCACCGGGTTTCCGGTTGCCCCTTGGATCCAGCCCTGGGGATCCTGAACCAGGTTCAAACCGACCGGCAGATTCTGCTCGCTCGACTTGGTGTGGCAGATCGCGCAGTCCTGCATGTAGGTGGCGCTTCCGGTCGGGCTCATCACCGGGAAGAGTATGCCGGAGAAGTCGCTGGTGGCTCCGCCATGGCCTACGACGACGTACGGATACTTGGGCGGCCCGCCTGGGTTGGTGGCGGCGTTCACACCATCGTGGAGGCGGTGGACCAACAAATTGAAGTTGATGCCTTGGTTGGGTTCGGCCTTTAATGCCGCAACCGTGGAGCTGGGGCGGGTGGTGAAATCCGTGTTCGACGGATTGTGGCACAGCACGCAGTATTCGACGTTGCTGCGCAGGCCGCCGTGCAGCGAGAGCGCGACGTGGCAGGCATTGCAGTTGCTTTCGAGAACGATCGTGCGCCGCGGCGCTACTGCGGAGCCATCCACCGAGAAATACACTACCGGGTTGTTGACGCCTAGCTCGACGCTCTGCTGCGTGGTATCGCCGGCATCCACCGTCACCGTCTCTCGCGCCTCGCCACCCACAACGTAGGTCCCGGTGGAACCCGTGGGAATGACATGCGTGAAGGTATACGAGCAAGTTCCGCCGGCGGCGCAGGTCGCGGCCGTGGCGCTCTCGGTCACATAACCCGGAGTGGTCGAGTTGGCTCCAAAATTGGTGGCGCCGTAATCGGAAGTCGGACCTGAGATGGTGAATGACAGGGTAGACGCCTGCGATAGAGGCAGGTTGTTGCCCTTGTCGTCCGTCAAGGTGAAGTTCACCGTGGGTGCTTTGCCGGCGGTGGTATTGGTCACGCTGGTAATGGCCAGGTTGAAGCCGGCTAACAGCGTATCCGGATTCTGCGGATACAAAGCCGCAGTGTCGGTAGGCACCACGTGCGCGCCCAGGATGGAGGCATCGAAGGGCGTCTCGCCCTGCGGGATATGGCAGTTGGCGCACTCGGTGTCGTCCGCCTGGGGTCCGCCAGCGTGGTTGGGCTCCGAACCAGTGGAAAAGCCGGTAGCGAAATTGATATCGTCGTGGCAGGCGCCGCAGGCGGCTCGCGTGGGTTCCAGCAGGAACGCCTTGGCTTGCGCGGCGCCAGTGGTCTGGCTGTGGCAAACTTCGCAACGGCGCGGATCGGCGGGATCGATCACCGTGGAGAAGTTACTGAAAGCTCCCCCGTAACCGGCAATTTCGTATGGGGCGCCGGGCGTTGTCGATGTGCCAACCACGCTGGGCAACTGGGATCCCATATGGATCTTGTGCGCCATTACCTTCAAGTCCAGCGAGTTGCCGGTTGTGGGATCGGCGTTTTGCGGCTGGTGGCACATGACGCACATGGCCATGCTATGGGCATAACCGCCGTGGAACGCCAAATCATAATGGCAGGTATTGCAACTCGAGGTGCTGACGACATCGCGAGTGGTGGTAACCGGCGATCCATTCGGCACGAAATTGAAGGTGGCGCCGGCATAGTTCGTGCCCAGGTTGAACGCCGTGAGATTTCGGTTCCCGTCGACCGCGACCGTGGTAGTCACGGTGGGGTCGAACCCCGAGGGTGCCTTAGCGATGAAAGTGTATTGGTATTGGCCGGGGCCTACCTGCGTGGCTGTGCCACCCAATTCGAAATCCGGGCGGGTGATGGTGCCCAGCGCTTTGCCGGTCGCCGGCGCTGTCGTATACGCCACATATTGTTCCTGGCCCTTGGGGATGTAAGCGGCCACATATGCCAGCGAGATGGCGCCAGGCGTGGTCGCCCCCGACGCATCCAAAGGCAGCCCATTGGGATCGCTGAGCGTGTACGTAACGCTGATGACGCCGGCGCCGGTGATGCTGGCCGAGTTGATGGTGATGCTCAAGCCGGGGTTGACGAAGTCAACCAGGGCCTTTGACGCATAAAAGGCCTTCTCCTGAGGTGAATACGGCGATTTGGACCCGCCGACCGAGGCGAGCGATCCCGCTACCAGCACCAACACTCCAAAAACCAAGAACGATGTGCGCATTGTTTCCTCCGCTCGAGCGCGCTAAAGAGCTACGCAATCGACCGGGCGGGAAGCGACCCGCAGGACGAGTACGCGCAAGACTGCCGAGCGACAAGAGCAAAGCACCTACCGAGCCAAACCATTCAAGCGAATCGGCGGCCCCAAAGTCTTTTGTTATCTTTATGCGGAATATTCCTACATGATGTTGGAAATTCCGCCTTCGACTCCTCTGGGTGAAAAAGCTGCGTCCCTGGGTGAAAAACCTGCACACGGTTGGGTGAAATCTCGCGGACGGGTGTGCCTTGGACCGACCCGGGTACCCACGGATGAGTGGTGGAGCGTGAGTCGTGCGGGCAGGACAAAAGCCGCAGTGCCCCCAGACGCGGCGGCTCGCTGCGCTGGGCGCGGGGGAACTACCGTGCCTCCTTCCGCGCCCAAGAGCATATTGAGATATTCTTGTGCTATTTACCGATATTTTGGATTGATTTCCGACGGTTATTCGGACTATTCTGAGTTTAGTGGTCGGCTATAGTGCTACAGATTACTAATAAATTAGTAGGCCAATGACAAACGCGATTATCCTCCCTCCACCTTGGTCGCCGGAACGCAGCCGTCTTTTGTCGGCGGATCTCATCCGGCGGCGGGCGCTCGAGCGCCTGTATCGCCGCCGGTTCGCGGTTGAAGAGTTGATTCACTCCCTGGAGGAGTATCAGCTTGCGCAGGAGAATGTGCCGGGCGAGTGCATCCGTCTGCGGCCCGCACCTATGTGGTCGTGAGTCCGCGGTCGATCGCGAACTTGACCAGTCCCACCAGGTCGTGGACGTTGAGCTTGCGAAACAGGCTGGCGCGGTAAGTGTCCACGGTCTTGGGGCTGATGTCGAGTAACCTGGCGATGTCCTTGGCGCGCAGACCATTCACGAGTTGATGGAACACTTCGAGCTCGCGGGGGCTGAGCGAAGAGAGCGGATTGCCGGATGGCCTCTCTTGGGGTTCGGTGAAAAGTCCGGCGCCGCGCAGCAAGGGAGATACGTAGACGCCGCCCTCGCCGACGAAAGTGACTGCATCCTGCAGGTGGCGAGCCGGACCGTCCTTTAATAGGTAAGCGTCCGCACCGGCGCGGAGAGCCCTGCGCACGGTGTTCTCCTCGCGGCTAATAGAGAGGATGATCAGCTTGGAGGGGCAACCGTTGGTTCGCAACTGGCGCACGACTTCAGTTCCGTCCATTCCCGGCATATGCAGGTCGAGGATGGCGAAATCGGGGCGCAACGTCTGGACCATTTCAAGCGCCGCGTGACCATCAGCGCATTGGCCCAGGACCCGCATGCCCTGCGCGGCGCAGAGCGCGGCGAATCCCTCCCGGACGATCGCATGATCGTCGGCCAGAACGACAGTCACGTGGCGTAATGGTTCCATCGTTACTTCCTAACGAGTGGCCTAAGCCGGAACGGCAAAAGGCGCGGACACCACCAGCTTGGTGCCGAGGGGCCCGCTTTCCAGAGTCATTTTTCCACCGGCCGCCACGGCTTGTTCCCGGATGGACCGCAATCCAAGTCCGGCCCCGATCATGGCCGGGGCGGCGGACAGCTCGGCGGTATCGATCCCGGGGCCATTGTCCCACACGGTCAGTTTAATCTCCTCGGCGCCGGCGGCCAGCGCCAGGCGAACGCGCGAAGCATGGGCGTGCTGGTCGATATTCGAAAGAGCTTCCTGTGCGGCGCGATAGAACAGCGCCTTGATTACCGGATCGGTCTGCGCGGGCAGGGCGGCGAGCGAAAGTTCGGCTTGGTAGCGTTGCGGAATCCCGCTGATCCGCCACAGTTGCTCCAACGCAGCTTCCAGTGTGAGCCGCTGCCATTCAGGGGGGTGGAACCGCGCGCCCACCGCCCGCACCAGCTCCAGGGCTTCGGAGGCGGAGGCGGAGATGCGGCCGAGCGTCTGCGCCGCCGCGGATTCGCCCGCCGGCAACTGCGCCTCCGCGACTTCCGCCTGGCGCAAGATGCTGACCAGCAATTGCCCCACACCCGTGTGCAGCTCGCGTCCCAGCCGGGCCCGCTCTTCCTCGATCAATTCGATAGCGACGCGCGCGCTTCCCGCTTGCCGCCGGCGGGAGTTTGCCATTCGCTTGCGCGCGGTCTGTTGCAGTCGGGAGAAGCGGCGCAGGTCTTCGCCTTCGAGCGGTTGGGGATCGGGTTCCTCGCTCCGTTCCCCCTCCCTGGAGAGCAGGTGCGCGCTCAGCAGTAGTCCATCTGCCGTGTCGGAGACAAATGTAAGGCATAAGCCACGAGCAGGCCCGGAGGGCTGCCCCAAGGATTTCCCCGAGGCCGAAACAACAGTGTCCGCGAGACTGCGGGCTTCGCCGAGCGCGGCGCGCGCCGTTGGGCTCATCCAGAGCACTTGGCCGGCTTCGCTGCACTTGATCAGCATTGGGAATGAAGGTAAGCTCCCGACGGCCGGGCACATGCCTTTGCCAAGCGCGACCAGAGATATCCTTAAGCCAAAGGACTCTGCTTAAGGTTCGCAGAAACCAGGTTTGAGTATCAATCCGAGTACGTACCTAGTACCGGTACCAGAGCGCAGCGCCATCACCTCTCCCGGTTGCGAGCCGGCCAACGCGGCGCGAAGGTCTCGGCCCCGCGCGCCACATGCGCCGCATCTGTCTGCACGAACCTGCCGACCAGCCTGTGCCCTCCAGCCCGTTGTCGCCGGGCGGGGGATGTCGCATACTGGGATTGGCGGCCACGCCATGGCGAAGCCATCCATTTCCCCGGACACCGAGATCGTTGAGCAGCGCCGTCTGGTTCCGCTCTATCGGGTCGTCCTGCTCGATGACAACGACCACACCTACGACTACGTCATCGAGATGCTGCAGAAGATCTTCATCTTCAGCCTGGAACAGGCTTACCACCACGCCGAGGAAGTGGACCGCGCCGGCCGCACCGCGCTGATCACCTGCGAATTGCCGGAAGCCGAGTTCGCGCGCGACCAGATCCAATCGTACGGCCGGGATGCGCGCCTGCCGCGCTCGCTGGGCTCCATGTCGGCTGTGGTCGAGCCGGCCTGACCGGGAATTAGCCGGCTCCACTGCCGCCAGCCGTTCCGTCAATCAGCCGCAATAAGGTCCAATGGGCGCGCTCTACTGCTTCTTGGAATCGCCAAAGGTGATGGTGGATTCACCCGTATACTTGTGATAGTTACGAAAATCGATGACGTTGCGGCTGCAGTTGTCGGAACCGCGCTGGCAGGTCAGATTCTCCGAGTGAACCGGCAGCAGGTACTTTCTGGCATCGCCAAATTGCACGTACTCGTAGTCGGTGGCGCCTTCCACGTGGTCGGAAGGGAAGTCCGAGGGAAAACCGTACGCCCGTTCCTCGATGCGCAACACGCGCGCGGTCTGCGGATCGATCCACACGGCGCCCTTGTATGCCGGCATATAGCTTTGCGACGACACGATGATGTTCCAATGCGAGTGCGGGTGATCCACCGTGAAATCGTAGACCCGCGCGTTGACGCCGGCGATGCGGTCTGTCTGGCGGAAGCGGAACTGAGCGTCGGTGGCGGGCGAGAACAGGTCGATCAACAGGGTGCCGAATTCCCCCGTGGACCACGAGCCGTCGGTATCCTTAAAGCTATCGCGCGGCTTGTTGTTCACCCTGATGTTGCGGTAGTCTTCTTTGCCGTTCTGATAGATCACGGAGGCCGAAACGAGGTCGACGGACTGCCAATTGGCCGGCCTGGCATTGCTGGCGTAACGGGCCATCTGCTCCTGGCACATGTAATTGGGCAAACCCTCGGTGAAATCGAACGCCGCCCCGGCTGCCCTGCGGATCAGGTCGTCGCCGTGCTGGGGCCGCGCCTCGGGCACTGCCGACTCGTCCGCGTCCCGGTAAATTGACGCGGGAGGCATCGCGCCGGCCTCGGCCGTCTCCGGCCGCGGGGCGGCAACGGGCTGCGCGGGAGCTGGCGGGGGGTTGCCGGCCGTCCCGGTTTGCGCGGCCTGCTCCGCGGGCTCGGGAGCGTGCTCGCGCGATTCGTCGGTTGGCTTCCCGCGGTGCAGGACGGGCGGGCCGGGATCGTCGGCATCCGGCTTGACCGGCGGCGGCGCCACATGAGTAGCCGGCGCAACCGCCTCCGCCTTCGGATTGTCCTTCCAGGTGTCGACCGCGCCGGCGTCTTTGTCCTTCGTGGCCGCGGTTTGGGCGCTCGCGGGTCTCTCCCAATACACATTCACGGCGATTAGAAAGCCCTTCTCATCCTCCGGGCCCTCCACCGACAACTGGTCTCCGGCGGCGAACTGCGGGTTCTTGACCTCTTCCCCATTCTTGAAAAACTTGGTCTTGTCGTTGCGCTTGAAGTCCACCTGGCGGTCGTCGTCGAGCGCGATGGTGATGGTCTTGTTATCCATCTGCTGCAACTTGCCGCGGAAGCTGGGCATCGGCTGGCCCTTGGTCGAGCTGTTGGGGTTCGTCTTGCCGCGCCCGAGTGGAATGCTGGGGCCGCTTGGATAATTGCCGGGATTCCCGTTGGGGTAACCGCCCGGCGGGTAACCTCCGGGAGGATATCCTCCGGGCGGATAGGTTTGCGCACTCGCGGCGCCGGCCGCGAGCAGCCAAATGGCGAACCGGCCGGCGGTGCGCAAAACAGCGCTGCCGGCGTGAGGCACACTTCGGGCAGGCTCGAACTTTTCCATCACCAGATGAGATGCGGCGCGAACAGCCCAGGTTACCGTATATTCCCGCCCAAAAAACGCCGATGGGAACCCCAAGCCGGGAGCTACGTCGGCTACAGTGAAGGTGAGAGATGCTGTGAACCCCAGCCGGTTACTGGTCTTCGATACCGATCCCGCCCTCCACGAGCTCCTGGTCCCCGTGTTGCAGCGCGAAGGACGTTCCGTTCAGGACGCTTATGACCGGCGCGAAGCGCTGGAGGCGCTGCGCCATTCCGAATGCGACCTGATACTGGCCGGGCAGGGCCGCAACGGTGACGACGGGCTGAAACTGCTGCGGCGCATGCGCTCCATTCGCCCCGAGGCCAGAGTCATCATGGCCGGCAGCCGCGACCCGGCCGGAGTGCTGGCGGCGATTCGCGAGCGCGCCTACGCCTATTTTCACAAGCCGCTTTCCACCGGTCCGCTGGCCGACATGGTGCAACTGGCGCTCGATTCGACCGCCTGGCGCGACGACATCCGGGTGGCTTCCGCCCGCCCGGAGTGGATCACCCTGGAAGTGCGCTGCAAGATCGAAGCCGCCGAACGCACCACCCAGTTCGTCCGCGAAATGCTGGCCGACCTGGAGCCGCAGACGGCCGAGGATATCGCCATCGCGTTCCGCGAACTGCTCATCAACGCCATTGAGCACGGCTGCAAGTCCGACGCCCACAAACGGGTGCGCACCTCGCTGCTGCGCACCTCGCGCGCGGTAATGACGCACATCGCCGATCCCGGCAAGGGCTTCTCGCTCGGGGCGCTCCCGCATGCCGCCATCTCCAACCCCGACGGCTCGCCCGTGAAGCACCTGGAATACCGCGAAGAGCAAGGCCAGCGCGCCGGCGGTTTCGGCATCCTGATGTCCCGCCACCTGGTCGATGAACTGCTGTATAACGAGCGCGGCAACGCGGTGCTGGCGGTGAAGTACCTGAAGTAAGACGGAGCCTTCGGTTCGATATTCTGGTACCGTGGGCGGCCGAGGAGGCGGCACCTGGAACAGCGCGTCAGCATAGTCACGCTGGGCGTGGCGGATCTGAAGCGCAGCCGGGAATTCTATGAGCGCCTCGGATGGAAGCGGTCGATGGCCAAGGCCGAAGGCATCGTATTCTTCCAGGCGGCTGGGATGGCCCTTGCCCTTTATCCGCGGCACGAGCTTGCGAGGGATGCGAATGTCGCTCCCGACGGCCACGGTTTCAGCGGGTTCTCGCTTGCCTACAACACCCGCAATCGTGCGGAAATCGACGCCGTGATCGAAGAGGCCGTGGCCGCGGGCGGAAGACTTCTCAAGCCTGCCGAGGAAGCCTTTTGGGGCGGCTATCCGGGATACTTCTGCGATCCGGACGGGTTTTTGTGGGAGGTCGTCTGGAACCCATCCTTCCCGGTAGCCGAGGACGGGAGTATTCGGATTCCCGAGTAGGTCATGGTTCGGGTGACGGGCGATGGGTCTGATAATTCTCGGAGAAACACGGGCTGTATGCGGGAAGCGTGTTTCCATTTTCCCGAACACGTGGCGTCAAGGGTTTTCCCGGGCTTTTTATGCCTTTTTTATGAAGCCCCATGTATACTCATTCAACCGTAGCTAAGTAGCTCTCCAGCTTCCCCGTCTGCTCACATCGCCACGTCCTCGCGCCAGGCACCGGTCCGTGTGCCTTTTCTGAGCGAGCCGCCGCGTCACGCGATTCCCTAAGCCATGACTGCTTCTGATTGCGCAGCTACTCGTCAACAAGGAGATGACTCATGGGTTCGCGAAAAGAAGGACAACTGAACGGCATTCATTGCTTGGTGGATCTGTGCGCTTGTGCGCTTATGGTGGCGGCAATCGTATTGCTGCCAGCGGTCGGCCACTCACAATCGACGTTTGGGGACATTCGCGGGATTGTGCGCGATCCGGGAGGTCTGGGGGTTCAACGAGCGGTCATCACCCTTCGCAACCTCGATGAAAACACAGTACGCTCTACTCCTTCCGACGATAGCGGCGGCTATCTGTTCGAGAATCTCAAGCCCGGCCACTACCAAATATCGGCTATGAAGGAGGGATTTGCTCCGGCGCCCGCGGCGGCCGTCGAGTTGGCAGCCCGCCAAAGTGCGCGCGTAGAACTTTTTCTGTCTTTAGCCCAGACCCAGCAAACCGTTAATGTGGAGGCCTCCGCCGGGCAGATCAATACCGAAAACAGCGTGATCGGCGACTCGAAGACAACCGACGACCTGGTCGAAATGCCGCTCAACTTCAGGGCGCAGACCACCAGTCCGCTGGCTTCGCTTGCCTTGTCCCCTAACGTGGTGACGGATAGTCAGGGTAATATCGCGGTTGGCGGCGCCACATTTGCCATGACTGGTTTTTCGGTGGATGGCATTTCCACCGCCAACGTAGTGACTAACGGCTCCCTCCTGAACGCCTACCCATCCTCGGAGGGGCTCGCCGAGCTTAAAGTCACCGCGTTCAACAACAGTGCCGAGTTCGCCCAAGTAGCCGACGTCACCTTCATCACCAAGAGTGGAACCAATCAGTTGCACGGCAGCCTGTTCGAGTACCTGCAGAATGACGCTTTGGACGCCACCATTCTGAACTTTGGTACAAAGGCACCCAAGCGATTCAATACATTCGGGGGCAGCCTTGGCGGTCCGGTGACGATTCCTCACTTCTATGACGGAAAGAACAAGACCTTCTTCTTCCTTGACTACGAAGGAAATCGGCGCAGAACAGCCACTCCGGAACAGTATCTTGTGCCAACCCAGGCGGAGCGGGACGGCAATGTCAGTGGACTTCCCATCATCAATCCCCAAACCGGGCTGCCGACCAACACCTTGATCAACCCCTTGAATGGGGCGCCGTTTCCTAACAACGTTATTCCACAATCGATGTTGAATCCGATCTCTCAAAACTTGCTCAACGGGTATTACCCGCTGCCAAATGTCAATTCATCTGGGAGCAGTTACAACTACGAAACGCTGCAGCCAACGCCATCGACCACCGACGGCTGGGACATCAGGCTGGATCACAACATCACAGCCAATCAGCAGATCTACGCCCGTTTTAGCTGGAAGAACATTCTGTCAGACGCGGTGAACCCGCTCTTGCCGAACGATGTGGATGTCGAGCATGACCGCAGTCTCTTAGTGTCCTATAACTATGTCATTAGTCCCAAAATGGTCAATGAGTTCCGCTTCGGCTTCACGAACTCGTTCGTCGGCCAGCACTTTCCAATCGAAGGGGCCGCGGCGGACGATCAGCTCGGCTTGACCGGAATGAACTTCGCGAATCATCCCACCACGGGAGCGTTCCCGACCTTCAATTTTTCCGACGGCAGCGGGTTTACGCAGATCGGCCGCGATAAGGATGGGCCCGGCGCATCGCGAACGTTGCAGTTCACCGATAACCTCAGCCGCACCATGGGGAAGCACACCATCCGCGTCGGCGCGGACATCCGCAGAGTGTTCTATGAAACGGTGGTCCGTTGGGGTCAGTCGGACGATTTTGGCGCGTTCACATTCAACCAGGGCGTTTTCACGGGCAGCTCATTCGGCGACCTGCTGCTCGGCGCGCCGAATACGTCCTTCATCGTGCAAAGCAGTCCCAACACGAACGAGCCGGCGGTTCATTCGGGGTTTTACGCGCAAGATGCGTGGCAGGCCAGCGACCGGCTCACCGTCAACTTCGGGCTGCGATGGGAGGTGAATCCTCAATTCACGGAAGACCAAGGCGATATCGCCAACTTCGATCCGCGCAACGGGGACGTGGTGGTCCCGGACAAGCTACTGAATTCGACAGTGCCATCAAGTCCGCTTCTTCAGGCAAACTACAACGCTTTTTTGATCTCTTTCAACGCTTGCCAGTTATCGACGAGGGACACCTCGCTCCCCTGCACAAATGTGGTGACGGCGAGCCAGGACGGTCTTCCCCAGAGTCTTCGATACACGTATTGGCACGATTTCGATCCGCGCGTCAGCGTTGCTTTCCGCCCATTTCGCGATGACAAGACAGTGCTGCGAGCCGGTTTCGGAATTTTCACCCAGACCATGCTGGGGCCGCTGGCGTACACCTCCATCGGTATCCCTCTCGGCGCCCCCTACACCTACGTGAACGACAACGGCGGTCAACCGCTGTTTCAATTCCCTCAGACGTCGCCGGCGAACCAGGCAGTCCAATACGGTGGGACCGGATTCTACGACGCGATGGACCCGCACTTCAAGGATCCTCAAACCGCGCAATGGAACGTGACCATCGAGCGAGAGCTGACGGCCGCTACCGCGGTGCGAATCAGCTACGCGGGGATGAACTCATACCGAATGAACGTGACTGAGGATTACAACGCGATCCCCCCGAGCACCGAAGCCTACGTGCCAAGCCCTTACGTCGACCCGCGCGCTCCCTACCAGAACTGGGTTCAGATCTACGTGAGCAAGAATGCCGGCTTTGCGAATTACCAGGGAGTCTCATTGGAAACGACACATAAAATGTCGAAGGGACTATCCTTCCAGGCGAGCTACACTTTTGCCAAGGACCTGAGCGACGCCCAAGGAGACGCTCCGGGCGGCTTCGTTCCCGAAGTACTGCTGTTTACGCCCACTGCCGACCAATTCGACCTGCGATTGGCTCGCGGAAATGTGGCGGGTATGCCGCGGCAGAGATTCTTGCTGACCGGCACATACGAATTGCCCTACGGTCCACATCGGAACTGGGAAAGCAAGAGTAAGTTCGTCAATGGAATGTTGGGCGGTTGGAATTTCAACACCGTCACACTGTTGCAGACGGGACCATGGCTCACTCCGACCATCAGCCCCACCGAGGATCAGTCCAATACCGATATAGTCGGCCGGGGCGGCATAACGCTGCGGCCCGACTGGATCGGCAATCCGGCCTCCACCGGCGGCGACGTGCTCTACAATATCAATGCCTTCGCGCCTACGCCAACTAACGCCGGGAGGATTGGAAACGCGGGCGTCGGCATCCTGCAAGGCCCCGGAACCATCGCCGTCTCCGCTGGGTTGTCGAAGGTCTTTCCGGTCCGGGAGCGCGTTCGATTCCGATTTGAAGCTACCTTTACCAACGCACTGAATCACACAAACTTCGCTCCGCCAGCTACCAACGTGAGCAGCCCGGCGACCTTCGGCGTTTTGCAATCCGCGCAAACCGCCGGGCAGGGCGGCAATCGCACGGGACAGTTGGCGCTTCGAATGGATTTTTAGGAGGTTTGTAATCACTTGGCATTTTCACTCGCGACAGCGGAGGAGATTGGATGGCGATCTATCAGAGCATGCAGAGAGTACGGTTTTCAAGCCCAGACGGCTACGAGAAATTCAAGCTGCTGTTCAGCCACGTCCGTACTGAGTTAAAGACATTACCTGGGTTCTTGCACCTGACCTGGTGGGTGCATCCTCGTGACCCAACCTGGTATAACGAGGTCAGTTTTTGGACCAGCATGGATGCCCTCAAAGACTGGCACATGAATACTTATCACAAGCACGCCAAGGCATGGGCGGTTCGAAGTGGCGCGATCATGGAGGACATTATCACGAACTTCGAGCTCAAGAGTACGCGCCTCATCCGTGTCTGCCCAACCTGCGGCACCGCGTTTGACAAGCCCTATGACCTTGATAAGGAGCAGCAAGTGCTGGCTGAGCCATGCGCGCAGTGCGGCTTCCGGTTTCCCGTCATGCCGGAGACAGCCGACAGTACGGCAGTCTTCAAGGACATTTGAATCCGCCGCGCGCGCCGCTTTTGCCGAGCGATTTTTTCCGGCCGCAGGCTCGTCCGGCAGCCCGACGCCTATCCTGTTATATACTTGCCAGTGCCCGGGTGCCCTCCAACAGGAATCCCAGGTAACCCTAACCACTCAGGAGGAGAAATGGCTCGAAGGTATAGGAAGATAGCGACCATGTTTGCCGTGGCATGGACCTGTTCGCTGGCGGGAATGACGGCGCAGACGCGACCGGGAAGTCCCGGGCCTAATGGCTGCGCCGGCCTTCCGGACCATGCCGCGCTCAAGGCGGCACTGGACGCAGCCACGTCCACGGAAACAAGCGGCCTCAATAATCACATGTGGGCGACCATCGTGGATCGCGACGGGGTAGTGTGTGCCGTGGCCTTCTCCGGCGTGAACCGCGCAGCCCAGTGGCCTGGCAGCCGGGCGATTTCCGCGCAGAAAGCGAACACGGCCAATGCCTTCAGCCTGGATGCTTCTTCGAACAGCGGCGGTTCCGGCCAGCCAAAGGGCCTGGCGCTGTCCACGGCGAATCTTTATTCGGCCGTTCAGCCGGGGGGCAGCCTTTTCGGTCTGCAAGCAAGTAATCCGGTGGATACGCGGGTCGCGTATCAAGGTCCGTCGTCGAACTATGGTACGGCGTCCGATCCGATGGTCGGACAAAAGATCGGCGGCGTGAACGTGTTCGGAGGCGGGCTCGCGCTCTATGCAACAACAGCCGAGAAACTGATTGGCGGCCTCGGTGTCAGTGGCGACACCTCATGTGCGGACCACAACATCGGCTGGCGGGTGCGCCACAACCTGGGGCTGGATCACTTGGCAAACACCGCCGGCGTTTCCGGCGATGCCACTCGACCGGACAACATCGTTTTCGACATCGCCTCGAACCCTAACGGCGGCACCGGAATCAGCGCAGGCGGGTTTGGTCATCCGACTTGCATTAACACCACCGACAATTTTAAGACCCTTCCCGTGGTTGTTCCGTAGAGGCTAGGGCTCCTGGGCAGTCTGGCGTGAAAAAATGGTGACAGGCTGTCACCGGTTTCCCGATTGGCGTTTTGTCGCTCTTTCAAGAACGTGAAAACATTAAGCGAGCCTTCCAGCCAAAGAGTAACGAATATGCCAACTAATATTCCAGCCAACATAAACTTCAGATCGGAGAGTGCGTAGTTGTGAAGGGGATATCCGACTTGTCTCCTAAGGGCTCGATCGTAGAGATCTAGGCCAAACGCTGATGCACCACACAGTCCCAATAGAATCTGGGCTTTGTTGTGCCAGCCTTTAAGACCAGCCAGCAGAGATCCTATCGAAACTGTTAGGAAAGCTAGAAGCATTATCCAAGGTGCGAGGTCTCTCATTTTCTTCGCTGCTTTCTGTCCCGCATCGGGAACTTCGCAGTTTGCCGCTGTCCGCCATCTAAAAGGGGACGCATTTTTCACTGCGCCTCCAGCCCGTACCCTTCCCACCGCGCCACCACGGCGCTGGCCAGGCAGTTGCCTAGGACGTTGATCGAGGTGCGCGCCATGTCGAGTAGGGCGTCGACGCCTAGCAGGACGGCGATGCCTTCCATCGGGAGATGGAATGTGGCGAGGGTTCCGGTGAGGATGACGATGGCGGCGCGCGGTACGCCGGCTACGCCTTTGCTGGTCAGCATCAGGGTCAGCATGATCACCAGTTGCTGGCTGAGCGAAAGATGGACGCCGGCGCCCTGCGCGACGAAGATCGCGGCAATCGAAAGGTAGAGCGTGCTGCCGTCCAGGTTGAAACTGTAGCCGGTGGGAAGCACGAATCCAACGATGTGTTTCGGCACGCCGAACTCTTCCATGTTTTCGAGCGCTAGCGGGAGGGCGGCTTCGCTCGACGCGGTGGAGAAGGCGATCAGGAACGGCTGCCGCACGGCGCGATAAAAACGGCCGGCCGGAATTCGAAACAGAACAATGACCGGAACCAGCACCAAAAGCACGAACAGCGCCGCCGTGACATACATGGTGCCGATCAGCTTGCCCAATCCGAACAGCACGCCGACGCCCTTGGAGCCGACCGTGACCGCGATGGCCGCGCCCACGCCGAACGGCGCCAGGTACATCACATACTTCGTGTAGCGGAACATCACTTCCGAGAGCGACGCGCAAAACTCGACCACCGGCCGCGATTTCGCGCCGATGGCCGCGCAAGCGTCGCCGAACAGGAACGCGAAGACCACCACTTGCAGCACATCGTTGCGCGCCATGGCGTCGATGATGCTGGCGGGAAAAACATGCTCCAGAATGGCGCCGAGCGTCGACGGTGGCGCTTGCGCGGCGGCCAACTCCGCGCCTCCCGCGCCCATCGGCACGCCTTCGCCCGGACGCGCCAGGTTCACTGCCGCCAGGCCCAGGAACAAAGCCAGCGTGGTCACGATTTCAAAATAGACGATGGCCTTGACGCCAACTCGCCCCATCCGCTTCAAATCGCCCGCGCCGGCGATCCCCGCCACCAGCGTCGCGAAGATCAGTGGCGCGATGATGGAACGGATCAGCCGCAGAAACACGTTGCTGACCGGCGCCAGTTGCCGCGCGAACGAAGGAGCCAGCGCGCCCACGGCGACGCCGGCCGCCATGCCGATGAAGATCCACGCCGTCAGCGACGGCCGCTTCATCGCTTGCCCCAATCCAGCTTCTGCCGCAGCACGTCGAAGAACCTGGCGTTCGGAGGCCGGATCAGATGCAGGGCGTGGTTCGAGGCGCGGCACACAATCGCGTCGCCCTCGGCGATCGGGCCGCCCACCTGGCCGTCAATCGTCAGATAAGTGGATTCATTCGGATTGTGCGCCAGGATGCGGATCACGCTGGTTTCCGGCACCAGCACGGGGCGATTCGTGAGCGTGTGCGGGCAGATGGGCGTCAGGCAGAAGGCCGGCACTGCCGGGAAAATAACCGGCCCCCCCGCCGACAGCGAGTACGCCGTCGACCCGGTGGGAGTGGAGATAATCAGCCCATCGGCTTTGTACTCGCAGACGAGTTGCTGGTCCACCCAGGCTTCCAGATCGATCATGCGCGCGATGGCCGCTTTGGTCAGCACGGCGTCGTTGAGAGCCTGGTAAGACGCCACCACTTCGTCGCCGCGCATCACTTCGGTAGAGAGCAGCTTGCGCCGGGCGATGCGGTGCTCGCCGCGAAACGCGCGCTCCAGCTCGGGGTAGATTTCGTCGATGGTGATGGCGGTCAGGAAGCCCAAGCCGCCCAGGTTGACGGCGAACAGCGGAATCTCCAGCTCGCCGATGGCGCGGGCGGCGGAGAGCAGCGTGCCGTCGCCGCCCAGCACGATCACCAGGTCGCAGCCCGCCGGAACCTCGGCGCGCGGCATGCCCAATACGGCGGGCGAGTATGCGGCCGTCTCCATGTCGCAGCGCACGGCGATCGAGCGATCGTTCAGCCACTCGAGCAGCCGCGGCACAACCACGCGGGCTTCCGGCGAATTCGGTTTGGAACAAATGCCGACGGTACTAATGGTGGGCATAGAGCAGGAACTCCTTGTTCCCTTCGGCGCCGAGGATGGGGCTTTCGATCACATCGGTGCGGAAGCCAAGATCCGCCGCGGCCCGCTCGACACGTTGGCAAGCCGCCTGGTGGACTTCGGGCCGGCGCACGATGCCGCCCTTGCCCACCTGCCCGCGGCCAGCTTCAAACTGCGGTTTGACCAGTATAACCATTTGCCCATCGACGCGTAGCAGCGGTGCGACCGCCGGCAGAATCAGCGTGGCCGAAATAAAGCTGACGTCGCAGGTGGCCAGATTCACCGCTTCGCCGATCTCGCCGGCGGCCAGATGGCGCGCGTTGATCTTATCATGCACCACCACGCGCGGATCGGTTCGCAGTTTCCAATCGAGTTGTCCCGCTCCCACATCCACCGCGTGAACGCGCGCCGCGCCCGCTTGGAGCAACACATCCGTGAAGCCGCCGGTGGATGCGCCGACATCCAGGCACACCCAGCCGGCCACATCGATCTTCCAGTGCCGCAGCGCTTCTGCCAGCTTGAATCCGCCGCGGCTCACGTAAGGCGGCCGCGCCAGGACAGCGAGCTCCGCCCCCGCCGCTATCGACTGGCCGGGCTTGGCCGCTTTGTGCCCATCCACCAGCACCTCGCCGGCCATGATGAGCGCTTGCGCCTTCTCGCGCGTATCGGCGAGACCGCGTTGCACCAGCAGCCGGTCCAGCCGCGTCTTCATGACTTGCGGCGGACAATCAGGTCGGCCAATTCGTGCAGCCGGGCGGCGCGCTCGCCGAACGGCTCCAGCACACCATGCGCGCTGACGCACTCGGCTTCGGCCATCGTCCGCGACTGCTCCAGGCCGTATACCGCGGGGAAGGTGATCTTGTGCTGCGCCGCGTCCTTGCCGGCGGTCTTGCCGAGCGCCTCGGAGGATTCTTCCACGTCCAGTATGTCGTCGACAATCTGGAACGCCAGGCCGATGTGTTCGCCGTAACAGGAAAGCGCCGCGTATTCGGGGCCGCTCGCGCCCGCGTAGATGGCCCCCATGCGCAGGCTGGCGCGCAGCAACGCGCCGGTTTTGGCGCGATGGATGCTTTCGAGCAGCGCCGCATCGGGCGGTTTACCTTCGCCTTCCAGATCCGCCACCTGGCCCCCGATCATGCCGCCCACGGTGCCCGATGTGGTGGCCAGTTCCGCCATCAGCCGCGCCTTGCGATCGGCCGGAGCGGGTAGCTCGGCGAGCACCTGGAACGCCAGCGTCAGCAGCGCATCGCCGGCCAGAATCGCCATCGCGTCGCCGAATACTTTGTGGTTGGTCAGCTTGCCGCGCCGGTAATCGTCGTTATCGAGCGCCGGCAGATCGTCGTGAATCAGCGAGTAAGTGTGGATCAGCTCGAGCGAACACGCCGCCGTCACCGCGCCCTCCACATTGCCCGCCACGGTGCGCGCCGCTTCCAGGCACAGCACCGGCCGTATGCGCTTGCCGCCGGCGAACAGGCTGTAGCGCATGGCGCGGTGAATGGTTTCGGGCGGCGTGGTTTCGGGCGGCGTCAGCCGGTCCAGTTCGGCATCCACCAGCCGTTGTTGCACGGCGAGGTAGTCGCGCAGGTTCATGCTCTCTCCGCGTCTTCCGGACGGAACGGCTCGGCGGCGATTTTGCCATCCTTGCGCAGCAAAATCTCCACCCGCGTTTCCGCCGCCTCGAGTTGTTTGCGGCATTCGTCCGACAGGCTCACGCCGCGTTCGAACAGCTCGAGCGAGCGCTCCAAGGGCAGGTCTCCGCCTTCTAATTCCTTCACCACCTTCTCCAGTTCTTCGAGAGAAGCTTCGAAGGATCGAACCGCCTGTGGCCCGCTGCTTTCCGCCATAGGGCCATTCTAGCAAGCGGCCCAGCGGGTAAAGACGGATTTGGATGGGATCTGGCCGCGGCCAGCGACGCTGCGGCGAGAGGCCGAGGGCAACCTATCGCTGCGCGGCCTCATCTGGGGCTGGAGGCAAAAGCTGTCAGCTCTTCTCCTTCAACCAATTCCATCTCGTCCAGCCCGACCAGCCTGTAGCCCTTTGACATCAGTCCGTCAATCATGCGCGGCAGCGCGGCCACCAAGGGCATCGGCCGAGCCAGCCGCTTGTCGTCATCTTCTGCGCCGTCATGCAAGACAATGATCGATCCGCTCCGGGATCGAAGACATTCGGACAGTATCCGGTCGGGGTCGCGAGGCAAGTAGTCGCTGGGATTCACGTCGCAATGGACGGTTTTCACGACAGACGACATGGCCACCTTCGATTGGCCGCAGCGGCTGTAATCGAAGTAAGGGGCACGCAGGAACCGCGTGGGCATTCCTGTAATATTTGCGATGACGGTGTCCGCCCGGTCAAAGTCCGCCGCCGGCCGGCTATGGCCATAGCTATGATTCCCAATTGCATGTCCCGCCCGGACTATACGCCTGAAAGCATCGGGCCAACGTTCAACCCACTTGCCGAGGACAAAGAACGTCGCGAGCGCGCCACGGGAAGCCAATATATCCAGAATTTCATCGGTTCGTGGCGGGTTAGGGCCGTCGTCAAATGTTAACGCCACCGTTGGCTGGTCGCGGCGGCCGTGATAGTAAATCCCCTGGCTCACTCCGAAAGCTCCTCCGTGCTCGCTGCTGTCTAGCGCGGAAGTCGCATCGCATCGATCCAACTCCCACTACCAACAGCCTGAGTCGCCCTCAGAAGGATCGAACCGGCTGTGGCCCGGTGATTTCCGTCATGGCAGGCGGATGCCAGCTTCCGCCAGCATCCAGGGTGCCATTCACTGGTCTTCGCAGGCTACTGATTCTACGTTGGGTTCGATGGAGAACGGGTCGGTTCTTTGCGCCGAAATACCATTTTTCGGCAACCCGAGGGCCGGTGAGAGTCGTCAGCCCCCGAGAGCCCGATTCAGCGCAACCAGCCGCACCTGCGGGACACGCCAGGAGAGAGAATAGGGTTTTCGAAATGAAAGGTCCGATATGAATGTGGTCGCTTTCAACGGCAGTGCTCGAAAAGGTGGCAACACCGCGATTCTGCTCCGCTATGTGCTCGGCGAAGTGGAAAAGGAAGGCATCGAAACCGAACTGGTGGAGCTGAGTGGATCGAAGATCCACGGGTGTCTGGCGTGCCGCACGTGCTCGGTGCGCAAGGACGGGCGCTGCTCGCAGGATAACGACGATGGAAATGCGTATATCGGGAAAATGGCGGCGGCGGATGGCATTCTCCTCGGTTCGCCGACCTACGTGGCCGATGTTTCGCCGGATATCAAGGCGCTCATTGACCGCGCCTGCATGGTGGGAGGCGCCAATGGCGGCATGTTCCGCCGTAAGGTGGGGGCAGCGGTAATCGCGGTGCGCCGGGCCGGCGCGATGCACGCCTTCGATGCCCTGAATCACTTTTTCCTGATCAGCGAGATGATTATACCGGGATCGTCCTACTGGAACATCGGAATCGGGCGGGAGCCCGGCGAAGTCGAAAAAGACGAAGAAGGCATCCGCACCATGAAGGTGCTGGGACGAAACATGGCGTGGTTGCTGAAAAAGCTTGAGCCCGCCGGGAAATAGCCGCCGCTACCCTTATCAGCCATCGCCGCGTGCGATCGGCATCCGCCAGCCGGTTCCGAACGCCCGCGATGTCACTTTCAGCACAGGCGCGGCTTGTTTACGCTTGAACTCGGCATTGCGCACCAGACGCAAAACGCGCCGCACGTCGGCTTCCGCGAAACCTCTGGCCACGATTTCCTCGGCGGACTGCGACTGTTCGACGTGCAACTCAAGTATCTGGTCGAGCAGTTCGTAAGGTGGCAACGAGTCCTGGTCGATTTGACCGGGCCGCAACTCGGCCGACGGTGGCTTGATGAAGATGTTTTCCGGAATATCGTGCCGGCGCTCGTTGCGCCACCGGGCGACCCGATAGACCATCATTTTGGGCAGATCCGCGATCACGGCCAGGCCGCCGTTCATGTCGCCGTACAGGGTGCAGTAGCCTACCGCCAATTCCGACTTATTGCCGGTGGTGAGCAGCAGGGAACCGAACTTGTTGGAAAGGGCCATCAGCAGATTGCCGCGGATGCGCGATTGGATATTCTCCTCGGTGACATCGCGTGGCATTCCGCAAAAAGGTTCAGCCAGCGTGGCATCGTAATCTTGCATGATGCCCGCGATCGGCAATGTCAGAGTGCGCAGCCCCAAGTTGCGGGCCAGTTCGAGCGAATCGTCGACGCTGCCCCGGCTTGAATAGACGGATGGCATCAGCACGCCAAGCACGTTCTCCGGCCCGAGGGCTTCGCTCGCGATCGCCGCCGTCAGCGCGGAATCGATGCCGCCGGACAGCCCGAGCAGCGCCTGGCGGAAATGGGTCTTGCGGGCGTAATCCCGCACACCCATCACCAGCGCGTTCCAAATCTCCGCCTCGGGGGTGAAATCGTCTTCGGCGATCGAGCCCGCGCCGGCGTCCATATCCACCACCACCAAATCCTCTTCAAAGCCTTTGGCGCGGGCGAACATGCGGCCGGCCGAATCGAAAGCGCAACTGCGGCCGTCGAAGAGGAGGTCGTCGTTTCCGCCCACCTGATTCACCGCGACTAGCGGCAAGCCGTGCCGCCGCGCCATGTGGCTGAGCATGTCCTGGCGGAGGAGTTGCTTGCCCACCCAGAACGGCGAGGCCGAGAGATTGAGGATGACTTGCGCGCCCGCGGCTACCAGCGTCTCGATGGGATCCCGCTGATAGCGGCGGCGCTGCCAGAAATTACGGTCGTTCCAAACGTCTTCGCAAATGCTGATTCCGAGGCGGCGGCCATGCCAATCGAGAATCTGCGGGCCTTCCCCGGGTTCGAAATAGCGGTCTTCGTCGAAAACGTCGTAAGTGGGTAGCAGGGTCTTGTGGAAGGCCGGCCCGATCCGGCCGTCCTCCAGCAACACGGCGCTATTGAACAGCGGGCGTCCGCTATCGGCGTCGTTGGGCGTCGCAACTCCCACCAGCAGCGCCGGCCCGCCGGCCGTGGCGCCGGCTATGTGAGCCAGCATCTCACGGCCGTGGCGCACGAAACCGGCGCTCAGCAGCAGGTCGCGCGGCAGGTATCCCATCAGGGCCAGCTCGGTAGAGACCACCAACTCGGCGTTCAGCTTCCGGGCGCGGGTAGCGCCATCGATAATCCGCTGGGCGTTGCCGGGCAAGTCACCGGGGGTTGTATTGATCTGGAGCAGAGCGACGCGCAAGGGAACAACCGCCAATTCCGATTATCGCAGGTAGCGCGCCTCAACCTTTGTTACTCTGTATTCTCGATGAAGCTTTCGATCCTGATGCCGGTCTACAACGAGCGCACCATGGTGGAGCGTTGCGTTTCTCAAGTGCTGGCCGCGCCGATTCCGGAGAACATGGAACGCGAGCTGGTGATTGTGGACGACTGTTCCACCGACGGAACTTACGCCATCCTGGAGCGGCTCGCCCGGGAATTTCCCCAGATCCAGCTCTACCGGCACGAGATCAATGGCGGCAAAGGCGCGGCCGTGCGCACGGCCATCGGAAAGGCCGGCGGAGACTTCGCCGTGATTCAGGATGCCGACCTGGAGTACGATCCGGCCGAGTATCCGCGCCTGCTGCGTCCTCTGCTGGACGGCCGCGCCGACGCGGTTTTTGGCTCGCGTTACATGGCCGGCGAGCAGAGCCGCGTGCTGCCGTTCTGGCACTCGATGATCAACCAGGGGCTCACGCTGGTTTCCAACATGTTCTGCAATTTGAACCTGACGGACATGGAAACCTGCTACAAAGTCTTCCGCACCGATCTGCTGAAGAGCATTCCCATCCGCTCGGACCGTTTCGGTTTTGAGCCGGAAATCGTCATGAAGTGCGCCAAACGGAAACTGCGCATCTACGAGGTTCCGATCAGCTATCACGGCCGGACCTACGAGGAAGGCAAGAAGATCGGCTGGAAGGACGGCTTCAAAGCGCTGGCTGTGATTCTGCACTTCTGGCTGATCGACGATCTCTATGCGGCGCCTTATGGGAGGGGCGTGCTCAACAATCTGACCGGCACGCCACAGTACCTCGCGTGGCTGGCGCGCAAACTGCGCCCGCACGTGGGCGATACAGTGCTCGAAATCGGGGCCGGGATCGGCAATATCACGGGCCGGCTGATGGGCCGCCGCACGCTTTACGTGGCCGCCGAAAAAGACGCCTTGCACCTGCACGCGCTCAATAACCGGTTTCTGCGAACGCCTCATGTGATGGTTCGGCGTTTCGACCCGGAGCAGCCGGACTCGCTCGCCGACCTGGATGCCAGTTTCGATACGGTCTTGTGTCTCAACGTGCTCGAATACCTGGAACATCCAGGCGTCTTGCTCGACTCCCTGCGCGGCGTGCTGAAGGACAGCGGCACGCTGCTGGTCCTGGTCCCCAATGGTCGGCGCCTGTTTGGAAGCCTGGATGTGAGGCTCGGACACCGCCGTCGCTATAACAAAGCGGAACTGGCGCGGCTGCTGGAAGCTCACGGCTATTCGCTGGACCGGGCTTATCAGCTCAACAAGGCAGGTACCTTGCCTTGGTGGATCGACAGCCGCATCCTGGGCGCGCAGAGAATCAGCAAACTGGTGCTCAAAATCTTCGACAAGACCGTCTGGGTCTGGAGCCGGTTGGACGCTTTCATGCCGTGGCCGGGACTGTCCCTCATCGCGGTAGCGAGAAAAACATAGGGGACGGAGGCGAGACCGCCCTGTCCACGTGGCGCAAGAGCGCGCCTTGGGACAGAGAAGTCTGTCCCTCTGTCCATCTATACTGTTAGTGAGCCATGCCCATTTCCCGCCGCCGCTTTCTCTGCGCCAGCCTCGCGCTGCCCGTCTTCGCCGCCAAGAAGACCGTCGAGGCGCCGCCCAATATTCTGCTACTGGTGGCGGACGATTTGCCCTCGTGGATGATGAGCGCGTACGGCAACAAGGAAGTGAAGATGCCGAACCTGAACCGGCTGGGACAAATGGGAACTCACTTTTTGAACCACTTCACACCCGCGCCCGCCGCCGCACCCGGTTTCGCGACGCTGATGACGGGACGCACGCCGATGCAAATCGGAGCTTCGGGCGCGATTTCGGCCGACGATGTCACGATCGAAAAGGTCCTGGGCGCGGCCGGCTACGCTTGCCATAGTGCCGTGCCGGAGGATGCGCCGGCGCTGATCGACCAGGCGAAAGACAGCGCGCCATTCTTCATCGCCGTCCGCTATTCCGCTCTCGAACTCCCGTACGGGAACATACCATCGAAATACCTGGACTTATACGGCAGTGAGAAGTTCGGCGATTACAGCGTGGAGATTGCCGCCGCCAACGCGAGCGGCGGCAAGGAACTTCTATCGAATCGTGTGGCGAACCTGCGGAAAGTGGCGGCGGCCATCTCCATGATGGATGACAACGTGGGTGCGCTGACCACCAGGATCTCGCAAAAGCAACTGCTGGACCGCACGCTGGTGGTGTTCACTTCCACCTGTGGCGCACTGCTCGGCCGCCACGGCTTATGGGCGGCCGGCGACGCTTCCGAGCCGGTCAATATGTTCGACGAATCCGTCGCCGTGCCGATGTTGTGGTGCTGGCCCGGCCGCGTGCCGGCGCAGGAGACGCGGATGGAGCCGGTGAGCACCTACGACTTGTTGCCCACCCTCTGCGATCTGGTTTCGGCCGCTGTTCCCAGCCGAAATCTGTGCGGCCGCAGCTACCTGCCACTCGCCACCGGCAGGCATCTGGCCAAGAAGCAGCCCTGGCGCGACACGGTGTTCGGCCAATACCGCAACACCTCGATGGCGCGTACTCAGCGGTATAAGCTGGTTCTGCGCGATGACGGCAAGGGCGCGAACGAGCTGTTCGACCTGCCCGCCGATTCCGCCGAGCGCACCAACCAGATCGACAACGAGCAATACATCAGCGTGAAGGACACGCTCACTGCCGAGTTCAACCAGTGGAAGCAGCAATACGCCAAGTAGGCGTCAAGCGCAGTTGACGGCGTTTCGCCTTACCCCAGCGCCACCTTCAACGTCACCGCGTGTTGCGATGGCGGCTCCGGCGGCATGGTGACGCTCAGGCCGGCTTCGGTCTGCGACCAGTCGAGTTTGTCCCGGTATCCCAGCAACTCCACATTCACGATCTTGCCCGGCGCTTGCGGGCTCGACGTTCCGAGCGGCTTGATCAGAGCGCTCCCCGCAGGCCAGCCCATCAGGAAGGCGTAGAGCGCGTTTCGCTTGGTGGTGAAGCGCACGTCTTCGGCAGTGAGAGCTTTGCGCGCCGATTCGTTGAATGCGCCCTTCTTCGCCACCTGCGTCCCCGGCCCCTCGCCAAAGATCTTCCAGGGGCGCGTGCCGTAGATGCCCTCGCTGTTCACCGCCATCCAATCGGTGATGGCGGCGACGATCTTTAACTCTTCGGCGTCCGGCGCGCCACTGTTGGGAAGCGGAAAGTTCAGCAGCAGATTACCGTTGCGGCTTACGATATCGACCAGCAGATCGATCACCGTCTTGGGCGTCTTGTACTTTGCACCGCGCTTGTAATGCCACTCGCCAACGCAGGTATCGGTCTGCCATGGATTCGGCTGAATCCCGTCGGCCACGCCGCGCTCCACGTCGAGCAGGCAGGTCCCGGTCTCGCAGTCCTCCGGCCGCTTGCTGGTATAGACCGCTTCCGCAACGCCGCCGTGCCTTGCGGCACTGAGGTTGTAGAGGTTCGCAACCTGGTTCAGTCCGTAGTCTTCGAACGGCAGTAAACCATCGGTGTACAGCAGATCTGGCTGGTATTGGTCGATCAAGTCCTTGATGCGGTCAAACCAGTGGCGCTTCCAGGAATCCGGGATGCCGTTGTCGTTCCACTCCACGTTCGGCCCCGCGAATCGCCCGCTGGCGGCCTCATGATACAGATCGGCATTCAGTGGATCGGCGCCATCGTACGGTACGCCCGCCAGCGGGCCCTGCTTATCGCTCGCATGGCTCACCGCCCACCACTTGTAGCTGATCCACAGGTGGTCGCTCACGCCGAACTTGAGGCCTTGCTTGAGTGCAGCCTGTCGGAACATCCCAACGATATCTTTCTTGGGGCCCATGTTCACCGCGTTCCAGCGCGTGTGTTTGGAGTTCCACAGATCGAAGTTGTCATGGTGCACGCCCATGCTGACGAAATACCTGGCGCCGGCTTTCTTGTAAAGCTCCACCAGACGATCCGGGTCGAACTGATCGCCCTTCCAGGTCGGAATCACGTCCTTGAAGCCGAATTTGCTGGGATGCCCGTAATGCTCCAGGTGGTATTTGTATTGCGGGCTGCCTTCGATGTACATGCCGCGGGCGTACCAATCCCCGTCCTCGGCAGCCGATTGCGGCCCCCAATGCGCCCAGATTCCGAACTTGGCGTCGCGGAACCATTCCGGCACGCGGTAGGCTGCGAGCGATTCGCGTGTCCCCGCGAATGGACCTTTGGCGATCTCGAGATTGACCGGCGCGTCGGCGCGCAAACGGGCAAGCGGCGCGGCGGCAATCAGCCCAAGCGCATTTCGTCTGGTAAGCTTCATGGCTTCCTTCCCGATGAGCCGGGAGATGGTCGCCGCGGCTCATCGCACAGTCTATCCGGTTTCACAGACGGAGGGGCCATCGAGCCGCCTGACAGGCGGCGCGGCGGGCTATTGTTCGGTGTGGCGCGGCCGCTCGTAGGCGGTCTTCAGGTATTTGGTGGCTTCTTCCTGCGCGCCTTGCGTGTCGTCCTTGGTGCGCATGGCGAGATTATATTCGTTCACGGCGCGGTCGCGCTGGCCGGTGATATCGAAAATCTTGCCCAGGTTGATGTGCGCCCACACCTCGGTCCACTTGGGCTGCAAGTCGCCGTTCAGGGCTTCGCGGAATTCGTTGGCGGCCGGCTGGAAGTTGCTCTCCAGGAAGTAGACTTCGGCGATCCGGTAGTGCGCCAGCGAGCTGGTGCGGTTGGTTTCGAGCGCCTTCTGATACTGCTGCAGCGCCTCCGGGAACTGGCTCAGCTCGGCGAACTGCTCGCCCTTCTTGATGGCAACCGCGACCCGCAGCGCCGGGCTGTAGCGCAATACCAGGTTGTCCGGATCGATGACGATGTTGCTGGGCTTGCCGAACGTGTCGACCGAAAACTCCGAGGATGTGCCCACCACTTCGATGCGCTGCTGCTCCGGCTTGCCGTCGGTTTCGATCTTCAGCTCCACCGGCATGCGGAACGTGTCCATATCCTGGCTGATCTTTCCCATCACGCGGAAGCCTTCCTTCGGTACCTGCGTGCGGTATACCGTGTATTCGAGCTTGAATTCCGGCGCGCCGCTCGATTCGACCCACTGCAGGAAGAAGTAGCCCAGGTTCTTGCCCGTCACTTTCTCGACGATGTCGCGGAAATCTTCGGTAGTCGCCGTTTTCCACACGCGTCCCTGCGCATAGTCCTTAAGCACCTCGAAGAACTTGTCGTCGCCGATCAGGTAGCGCAGCATGTTGACGACGGCGGCGCCCTTGCTGCCGGTCAGCGCCCACAGCTCCGGAGAATAATCTTCCAGGCGCGCCGATTGCATCATCGGCACCGTGTCCACGGTCAACGATTCCACCATCACGTCGTGAACCTGGCTCTCCATGGCGCCCTTGCCGGAGGTGTGCTCCACCCACAACAGTTCCGAGTACGCCGCCAGCCCATTGGTCAGCCACAGGTGATTGCGTGTGCCCGCGGAGACCATTTCTTCCCACCACTGGCGGGAGACCTCATTGGCCACCAGCTTGGACGCCACCGGGCGCGTCAGGGCGCGCGGCGAGAGGAAGATCAGGCCCGGCGCCGCGAATCCGTTGGGTGCGCCCGCTTCGGTCTCGACGACGGTCAGGTCGGCGTAGGGCGGCGGCCCGAAAACGCCGGAAAAGTACGACATGATCTGGCTGGTCTCGTTCCCATAAGCGTCCGCCATGCCGGCCTCCGCGCCGCGCAAGTACAGCGACGTAGTGACGCCTTCGGCCTGCACGCGCTTGGGAGCATCCTTCACCACCGCGATGCTGCCGGGGAACGACCGGTGCTCGAACTTGAATTCGTATTGAATCTTGTCGCCGGCCGCCTGGTGAGAATCCATACCGCTGCCCAACACGGTGTATCCCGCCGGCACGGTAACCTTCATATCGGCGGCGAACCGGTCGGTCGAGTAACCGCTCACCGGGAACCAGCGCGCCGGATACATCAGGTAGGCGAAATCCGGGTGGATGGCGGCGAAACGGATGCCCTCCACCGGCGAATCTTCCTGCCCGCTGAGCTTGCCGTCATAGTAAAAAGTGATGGCCGCCGGCTGGCCCTTGGGAAGCGCCGGATCGAACGCAAGCCGGACGGAAAAATCCTGCTGGTTGCGGGAAGCGGAAATCTGTTTTCCCTGGCCATCCACCACGCGGGCGATATTGAGCGCGTTGTTCAGCTCAAAGCTGGCCGAGGCGAGGTTATCCACCAGCGGCACGAAATGCACCTCCGCCTTGGCCGAGAGCGATTGCGAGTCGGGCGCGATCTCCGCTTCTATGGTGTAGCCCTGCACGTCGATTTGCGGGCCGGCGCGGCGTTCCTGAGCCAGCAGGGACGAAGGCGCGATTGCCAGCAACGCACTCACCGCCAAAGCGCCCGAGAGCGCGCGGAATTCACGATACATGAGCCACCTGTCCTTCCAGGATATCCTGTATGATGGCCGCGGCGCGGCGTGGCGCGTCCGGCCCCGCCTGGCTGAGCCGGCCCCGCACTTCTTCGAGGCCAGCCAACATGCGCTCCCGCTCATCCGGCGCGCGCAAAAGGCGTAGCGCCTCTTGGGCGATGCGGCCGCCGGTCATTTGGCCTTGCATCAGCTCCGGCACCACCCGGCGTCCGGCAATCAGGTTCACCATCGTGTAGTAAGGCACCTTCACCATCAGCTTCCCCAGCAGCCAACTGGGCGTGGTCACTTTGTAAAACGTCACCATCGGAACGCCCAGCAGCGCGGCCTCCACGGTCACCGTTCCGCTGGCAGCCAGCGCCAGCGTGGAGTGCGCCATGGCGTCCCAGCTTTCCCCTTCGATCACCCGCACGGGCGAGTCCCCGATCCGGCTCAAGAAAAACCCGGCCCCGGTGTTACCCGAAGCCGGTAAGACGAAACTCAGGGCCTGTTCGCGATTGAGGATGCCAACCGCCTCCATCAGCGCAGGCAGGTGCCTCGCCGCTTCTCCACGCCGGCTTCCGGGTAGTATCGATATCAATGGACGGGCCGGATCGAATCCGTGTTTCCTGAAAAATTCCTCCCGGCTCAGGGATGGCTTCACCAACCGAACGAGAGGATGGCCGATATAGGATGTCTTCACCCCGGCAGCGAGAAAGAACTCCTCTTCGAACGGAAAGATCGACAGCAGGCGGGTGACAGTGCGGCGCAGCGTCTTCACGCGGCCTTTCCGCCAGGCCCAGGCTTGCGGCGCCACCAGGTAAACCACCGGAATGCGTTGGGCCGCCAAACGGCGCGCCAGAGGCAGGTGAAAATCGGGTGAATCGGTGAGGATCGCCAGCTCCGGCTTTTCCGCGCGGGCGGCGGCCACCAGTTTCCGGTATTCGCGCCAGATGCGCGGCAGGTGGCTCACCACTTCCAGCAGCCCCACCACGGCCAAATCCGCCGCATCCACCACCGTGCGCACACCCTCGGCGCGCAGCCGCGGCCCGGTGCAACCAAAGCAATCGAGGCCCTCCGAGACACGGCGCAGCTCGGCGACCACCAACGCCGCGTAGAGATCGCCCGACGCTTCGCCCGCCGAAACTAAGATTTTACGCGACACCGATTCCAAGTTTACCCCGGCGTGTTGTTACAATCGATTCGGGTCATGGCAGCCGAACTAGACGGATCGAAAATGACGGTGGACGATTTGGCGGCGCGTTTTCGCGGCCAGATGATTCCGCTCACGGCGAAGTTTTCTTACTTTTCCACGTTGCCCGTCGCGGAAGACGAGGTCAAGCAATACCTGAACGACCCGATCGCCGCCCTTTCGCCCGCCCTGGTGGCCATGCTCCCGCAAGTGGGCATTATCCTGGCGCCGTATCTGGAGCGCGGCAACGGCAAGGAGGGCGACGCCGTCCGCTTCGAGCGTCCCGCCGAAGGCCGCTATCTCGCGTATTGCCGGCGCGACCTGGATAAATGGACCGTGCTGGCGCTCGGCATCAAGGATAGCGACGTCGCCGAATATCATTACCGGCTCTATAACGCGCTGGCGGCCCTCACGGCCGACCGCTGGACCCAGGATGTGCAGGAGCGCTTCTTTCGTGCCATCCGCGAGGAATTGAGCGCCGAGGTTCACGGCGAGGTGGATGAAAAAGGCTGGCATCTCAAACAGGCCCTGGTGCGGCGGCAGACCAACGTTCGGAAGGAAACCAAGCTGTTTCGCGACTACGCGCGGCAGGCCTTCGAGGACACCTTGACCTTGTACCTCCACGGCACCTGCTGCGACATCGACGTGGAAACCGGCCCGCGCCAGATGCCCAGCCGCTATTTGCGCCGCCGCCTGGAACTGCTGGTGTCCCTGTTCCCACCTCCGGAGGGTTACGCCGTGCTGCCCGAGCAGTTGAAAGGCAGATAAAAACCGGCGCCAGGCGCGCTCTCCGTCACAAATCCCCACGCTGGTTTTGAGGGTAATGGTAGTTGCTAGGGTATGAGAGTTAATTAACCCCAGTCCCAGGTTCCCTCCATCCCCTTGATTCCCGGATACGACAGGGTTAGTACCACCTGTTTGGATACCCCTGTTCTTGCTTGGCGTTTCCCCTAACGTATAGAACCCGTGGGGCTTTTGCCGGCGTCCGGCGCACGCTACACTCGGGCATCCGATGAGTGTATTAGCACCATCTCGACGCGTGCTCGGAGTACTCGCGGTGGCGATTCTAGCGTCCGGAATCGCCGCCGCGGACACGATTGAAGTCACTTCAGTCGGGACCGGGGATTCCAATTTCTACATCGATGAAACGATCAACTCGGTCCTCACGTCCACAGACGTTTATTTCGCCGGCACCATCAACATCCAAGTCACCAATGACGTCGGCACCGAATTCGACCGCACATCCATGTGCGTTCAACTGTTAACCGACATTGACCTGAATGACACCTATAACACCGCCGTTCTGCTGCCGAGCCAAGTCACCCCACCGCCGACCATCGCCGCCCTCGAGCAGGTTGCGTGGCTCTTGGATAACGAGCAGGCGGGGGCGACCACGGGTGATGAGGCTGCGGGGCTGCAACTCGCGATCTGGAAAATCGCACAGGACGGTGTGTACACCGGAGGACAGAACCCATTTACCACCGGCACGGTGCAGGAGTCGACCGGAACCGCGACCCCCGCGGCGATACTCACCTATGCGGAAGGCTACTTGACCGACAGTGTCGGCCGGTCCTCCGACCTCGCCTACGTCTATGAAAACTCGACCCAGGCCGACCCGCCCGTTGCGGCACAGATGTTGGAAGGGCTGGAGTTTCAGGACGGCGGCCCGTCGCCCGCGCCGGAGAGTTCCACCTTCATGCTGGCCGGCGTGGCGCTGCTCGCTTTGGGTCGCACCGCCCGGCGCAAGCTGGGGAGCCGCTAGGTCTTCGAGCGGTTCGATCGAAAACTGACCGCTCCCTAATGGTCGCGGCTCCGACCAGAGGCGCGACCGTCGGGGAGCGCTTTCTCAATGCTACGGCACTCGATAGAATCGGAACTCGTGCTTCCGGTCGTGGAAGCGCAACCACCGGGCAGTTGGGTGCAATTCGAGCCAGCGCCGGCCGGCGGGATCGGTGGACAGGAAATCGTATGCCGTCGCTTCCAGCCATAGCGGTTGGCCGCGTTGCCGCGCACTGGCGAGGCTCTGTTCCAGCCGGCCGAGATCCATTTTGTCGAATCCAAGCCACGCGGCCTGCTGGTTGAAGTAGCTGATAGTCCACAAATCCGGATGGAAAATGTGAAACGCGATCGGCGTACCCGGCGGCCAGCGATCATGCTGCGCGAGCGCAAAACGCAATGCCACGTTGTTCTCCACGCGCGATTGGGGGTAGATGGCAAAAACCAGGTTCCACGCGAACAGCGCGCCGCAGAACATCCACGGCAAAAGCCGGTCCGCCCGCGCGCGCCTCACTGAGCAGCACGCGCCGATCACCAGCGGCGGCAAATAGAACAGCCGGTAGAACGTGTTCTGCGGCATCCAGACGAAAAGGAACGCCGCATAAACACCCACCCACAGCAGCAGGTCCTTGGGTGGCATGCGGAACCGAGGCGCGCCGCCGCGCTTCCAGCCCACCGCCAACCCCGCCAGGCAGGCAGCCACGGCCACGGCTCCGACGATGGTGAATGGCCCCGCGGCCGCCTGGTCGAGCCTTCCGCCAAAAAAAAGGCGCAGCGTGCCGGCGAGCGTCAAGCCCAGATCGCGCAGCGGCTGCCAGGAAAACGAAGCGTCGGGGGAATGCGCCATCGCCCAGCCGGCCAGGCGGGCCACACGAAATCGTCCGCACACCTCCCGGTAGGCCAAAACGTACGCGATGCCGGCCGGCCCCAGCGAGCACGCCGCGTAAGACAGGCGGTTCTTCGGTCCCTTAAGCCTCAATAAGGCTATCGGCAGAAAGAGAATGGCCAACTCGTGAAAGAGCATTGCCGCGGCGTGTGTCGCCGCGGCCAAAAACACGTTGCGCCTGGTTTCCAGCAGATCGTTCGCACACAACAGAAGAAAGATCGACGGTATGTATGCATCCGCGTCAGTCGAAAACTTCCACCAGGTGGCGGCAAAAGCAAAGACGAGCGTGCCCGTGATCGCGCTCTCCATCCGGATGGCCCTGCGCCGCAGCGCCCGGTAGACCAGCGCCACGCTGGCCCCGGCCAGCAGGCTGTTGACGGACTGCATCAGGAACAACGCACGTGTCTGGAGCCCGATCAGTAGCGCCGCATGGTACAGCCACACGTAAGCCGCCGTATAGAGCAGATGATTGGGGTGCAGCGTGTCGCGGAGCGGGAGCTGCTTTTCCACGTTGATGGCGAACGCCACCCCGTCCCAGTAATAATTCCGCGTGGGCAGTAACAGGTAAACCGCGAGCGGCAGTGCCAGCCACAGCCGGCCCCAGCGCATCGCGTTGTGATTTGGCGGCGCCGCCACTGGCTCTAAACCCAATCCGGGACGCCGCATTTCAAGCTGCCGGGAAAGTCAGTTGCTGAAAAACAAAAGCATCATGGCCACGGGTCAACAGTGATGAACACAGATTGAAGAGAATTGGTTTATCCGTGTTCATCGGTGTTCATCCGTGGCCCAAGATTGTTTTTGCCGAACTCTTGCAGCAGCCTCCTACAGGCCTTCCAGCAGGTGTCCCATCTTTTCTTTCTTGGTGCGGAGATACGCTTCGCGCGTGTCGATCACGTGAGCCAGGCACGGCACCCGCTCCACCACACGGACGCCGGCGCTTTCGACGGCCTCGACTTTTTCCGGGTTGTTCGAGAGCAGGCGGATTCGCCGCAGATCGAAATAGCGCAGAATGGCCGCCGGCAACGCGTAACTGCGCAGATCGGAATCGAAGCCCAGTTGCTCATTGGCCTCCACGGTGTCCGCGCCCCGATCCTGCAACTCATAGGCCCGCAGCTTGTTGAGCAAGCCAATTCCGCGTCCTTCCTGGGCCTCGTAAATCAGCAGGCCGCGGCCCTCGCGCGCGATGCTTTCGAGCGCAATCTCCAGTTGCGCCCGGCAATCGCAGCGCAGGCTGTGGAAAACGTCGCCGGTCAAGCATTGGGAATGGATGCGAACCAGCGGAGGCTCGCCGGCCAGATCACCCATTTTCAGAGCGATGGCTTCTTCGCGGAGCTCATCCGCCGGACCGCGTTCACCACCGCGAAAACCGTAGATACGGAACGCGCCAAATTCGGTGGGAAAGTCCGCTTCGGCGACCTTTTCGAGCGGCGCCGCGGAATAACTGTTCATGATCCGTTTGGGGAACCCTTACTCCTTCCATTATAATGGCTTCCGTCCCCCATGCTGCAAGGCTACCTGGTTACGTTGTTGGTCAAGCTGGCTGCCATGGCTGCCATCGCGAGCATTCTGGCGCGCTCCAACCGCTTTAAAGCCATGTTGATGCGGGAAAACCGCCCGCTCGGGCAGCGGCTGGAACTGGCGATCTGGCTGAGCGTTGTGTTCGGCGCCAGCGTGGCCACGCGCGTGGCCGGTAAAGCCTCGTATAACGGCGCCGACCTGGGTCTGGAGGGCGCCTTCCTGGCGGGCATCCTGGGTGGCTATGTTACCGGGCTGGTTTCCGGAGTGCTCATCTCGCTGCCCGCGCTTCTGCCCGGCGGCGAGTTGCTCACCTTGCCGTTGCTGGCCGGGGTGGGCGTGCTGGGCGGTCTGGTGCGTGACCTGGCGCCGGATCCGGAAGAAATCTGGCGTTTCTCCCCTTACTTCGATCTCAACATCTGGCGTTTCTTCAAAGAGAGCCGCAACTACCAGCGCACGGCGTTTCACCTGCTGCTGCTCGCCGCCATCCTGGTGGCGGAGTTCCTGCGCCAGATCCTGGCCCAATCCAATCTGGGCGGGGGTGACATAGCCAGCGTCTTTCGCCTCCGCCCTCCGGGCGGCGACCGCCCGCTGACCTGGGTGGCGCTATACCTGGCGACGGTTTTCGCCGTCACCATACCGCTGAAGATCTGGAACAACACGCGCAACGAAAAGAAGCTCGAGGAGCAGCAGCGCCTGCTGGTGGAAGCGCGGCTGGCCGCGCTGACCAGCCAGATCAACCCCCACTTTCTGTTCAACACGCTCAACTCGGTCTCTTCGCTGATCCGCACCGATCCCAACCAGGCGCGGGTGATGGTGGTGAAGCTATCCAAGGTGCTGCGGCGCCTGCTGCGCAAACACGAAAACTTCAGCACCCTGCGTGACGAGCTGAGCTTCATCGAAGACTACCTGGCGATTGAGGTGGTTCGTTTCGGCGACAAGCTGCGTTTCGAAAAGGACGTGGCCGAAGACACGCTGGACATGCTGGTTCCCAGCATGCTCCTGCAGCCGCTGGTGGAAAACTCCATCAAGCACGGGATCGGCGGCAAAGTGGAAGGCGGCACCATCCGCATCCGCACCAGCCGCGACGGATCGCGCCTGCACCTGCTGGTGGAGGACGACGGCGTGGGCATCCCGGAAGAGAAGCTGGCCACCGTGCTCGACCACGGCATCGGCGTCAGCAACGTGCACGAACGCCTGAAAGTACTGTTCGGCAACGACTACAGGATGTGGATCGAAAGCCAGCCGGGAGAAGGCACCCGCGTACAACTCGAAGTGCCCGAACTCGAGACCAACCTGGCGGCAGTTTCATGAATTGTGTGAGGACAACCTTTTGCCCAGACCTGAAGAACTCGTAAGCCAGTGGCCGGCCGGCGGGCTGCCGATGACGTTGGCCCAGCGGACCCGCCGCGTCTACGATCATCTCGCGGCGGTCTATCCCCTTTCCACCGTGCTGTTCCACTCGCGCGCTCATCGCCGCGCGCTGACCCGCTCCGGAGTGCGCGACGGCATGAACGTTCTGGAAGCCGCCACCGGCAGCGGCGAGATGTTCCGCCGCCTGGTAAAAGTGAATCCCAACGGCGCCACCATCGGCTTCGATCTGTCGCCCAACATGGCCGCCCGCACCGGGCGGCAGGCGCGCCGCCGTTTCCCCAAGGCCCGCACTCTCTGCCAGGCAGTCGACGCGTGCCAGATGCCCTATCGCGACGAGACCTTCGATGCGGCGTTTTGCTGCTATCTGCTCGAACTGCTTTCCGGTGACGACATCGCCCGAACTCTGGGCGAATTTCATCGCGTGCTGCGGCCCGGCGGCCGGCTCACCTTGGTTCTAATTGGGCAGAATACCTCCCTCTTCAACTCCGCCTACAAAGTGGCGGGCCGGCTTGCCCCCGCCTTTTGGGGCCGCCAGGTGGAGCGGCGGGTTCCGGAACTCATCGAATCGGCGAAGTTTCACTTGGTCGAAAATCACTTTGTCCGCCAGATTTACTATCCGTCGCGCGTGTTGGTGGCGCAAAAATGAATCGGCCCGGTAACGCCGGCGATCTTGTCGCCGGTGACGTGCCAGAATTCCCGAGCTTCGTGGCGCGGCCGATGCCGATCATGCCGCTGGCGGCGTGCGAACGTTTCGCGTGATCTGATTGCCGACGCGCTGGCGGGCGAGGCGGAGATCGTAGTCGATTTGCAGACCTAGCCTGGTTTCCGGTGAAACAAAGGCGCCGGGGACAGACCGCTCTGTCCACGCGGCGCAAGAGCGGCGCCTTGGGACAGAGAGGTCAGTCCCCGGGCCGCGCATCCTGTAGCATCGCGGCCCAGCCGGGATAGCCGCGCGCGGCGGAATACGCATCTTCTTCCAATCGGAACGCGACATCGAGCCGTGCGCCGGGGGCGAACTCGGCAACGCGACCGGCGGAATTCCAGGCCTTCAGTGTCAGGATGCGGCCGTTCTGGCGTACCGCGATGCGCAGGTGCTTTTCCTTCATCACCACCGGCGCGGCCGCCACTTCGACGGCGCGCGCGGCGAATAGCGGCGGCGGATTACCGTGGCCGAACGGCGCCAGCGCGAAGACATCCCGAATCGCAGCTTCGGCGATTTCGCCGAGATCGACCACCGCATCAATCTCCAACCGCGGCGCAAAATCCTCCTCGCTCAGCCGGGCGGCGGCATATGCGTTGAAGCGCTGGCGGAACTCATCCACGCGAGCCGGCTCCAGCGTCACGCCGGCGGCATATTTGTGGCCGCCAAAACGCGCGAACAGGCCGGACATCGATTCCAGCGCTTCCAGCAGATGAAACGCAGGAATGCTGCGGCCGGAGCCCTGCGCCATGCCATCTTCTTCGTTGCGTCCGAGCACGAACACCGGCCGGTGCAGCCGCTCCACCATTCTGCTGGCGACGATGCCGAGCACGCCGCGGTGCCAGTCCTCCGCGTAGTAAACCAACGCAGCGGCGGGAGCTTCCACGGGCATCTGCTCGCAGGCGCCGCGAATCGAGTCCTCCACCTGCCGGCGCTCGGTGTTTCGATCGTGAAGCTGTTGCGCCAACTCGCGGCCGCGCGCCGGGTCGGCCGTCAAAAACAGCTCGATGACGCTCTCCGCGGTATCCATACGGCCGGCCGCGTTGATGCGCGGCGCAAGTTGAAAGGCCACTTGCCGCGCGCTGGGCGCCACGCCGCGGCTGACGCCCGCCACTTCCAGCAACGCTCGCAGGCCGGGGTTGCGCGCATCCGCCAGGCCGTCCAGCCCGTATTTCACCATGACGCGGTTCTCGCCCGTCAGCGGCACCACGTCGGCCACGGTGGCAATCGCGACTAATTTCAGCAGCGATTCGGAGACACGCGCCACTCTTTCCGCGGGCCAGCCGGACCGGGCCAGCAGTGCTTGTGCCAGCTTGAAGGCTACGCCAGCGCCACAGAGATCTTTATTCGGATAAGGACAATCCCGCCGATTGGGATTGATCACCGCCAGCGCCGGGGGCAGTTCGGCTTCCGGCAAATGATGGTCAGTGACGATCACCGCGATACCGAGTTCGGCGGCCCGCGCCACCACTTCCGCCGCGCGGATGCCCGTATCCACGCTAACGATCAGCTTGACGCCGCGCGTGGCCGCAACCTCCACCACCTCCGGGCGCATGCCGTAGCCATCTTTCAGGCGGTGCGGCACATGATAGAACGCGCTGCCACCGGCCAGGCGAATCGCGGTCATCAGCAAAACCACCGCGGTGGTGCCGTCCACATCGTAATCGCCGTAGATGAGGATTCCTTCGCCGGCCGCGATGGCGGCGCGCAGGCGTTCGACGGCGGGCTCCATGTCGCGCAGCCCGAACGGATCAACCAGGTCGGCCAGCGAAGGATGAAGAAAGCGGCGGCCCGATTCCGCATCGGCGTAGCCGCGCTTCACGAGCACTTTGGCAACCAGCGAACTGACGCCCAACGCCGAGCCCAAAGCTGTCGCATGGTCGGAATCGAGGGCGGGAAACAGCCAGCGGGCGGGGGTGGCGGCCGTACTTCGAGGCGTCAGCATTGTGTGCAAGCCGGCACGCTCTTGTTGGCAGACGAAAGCGCCTGCCCCACTTTCGAGCGGCTTCGATGGCCGAGTGGGACAGGCGCTTCCGCCTGGCAACCCTCAAGCGGTCAGTTTTTCGAAAAATAGCCGGGGAGCGAATCGGGCTCGTCGTCTTCGGGCATGCGGGACAGGATCTCGTCTTCGATCCCGCCGAATTCGTCGTACCAGTCCGGCTGCAGTTCGTATACGTAGAGGCGCGAGTTGTGATCGAACGCCAGCTCAAGCGAGCAGGTCAAGCCGGTGAAGACGCGCAGTTCATGCAGGCGCGATTCGTAATCGCGGCGTTCCTCCCGGGTGAGATCGCAATCGTCAAGCTGGGCTTCCAGCTCTTCGATATCGGAAGCCTCGAACTCGGCCGAGGCGAACAGGATCAGTTTGGCGCCGCACTTTTGCGCGACGTCGAGAAACGACTGGAAGTCGGGATGTTTGTCCGCGTCCCACAAGACCAGCCCCAGCCCTTCCAGGCTGCCTGGCCGGTTGTGAAAGACGGCGAAGCCGGCTGAGTCGAGATACTCCAATATTTCGCGCTTGAGCGTATCGAGATTTAAATCCACTTGGGGCTAGCCTCAGGCCTGAACCAACACCAGAATATCAGAGGGACTGGCCAGGTCGCGGGCGGAAGGCGTAACAATCGTCTTCGGCCCGATGAAGATCTTGCGTTTTTCCTTGATCGCATCGCGCACGTCGGCTTCACAGACCACGCGCTCCGGCGTGGGCGCGGCAACGGGCTGCGATGGCGCCGGCGGTGGCGCGTGCTCCGGCGCGGGTGCGGTCAGTCAGGTGAAGCCGCCGCTCGAATCCCCGCCGCGTCGCGCCAAAAAGCGATCCACCACGCTGACCGCCACGTTCGGCACCACCGAGGACGTCACGGCGGGCGCGGCGCAGGATGCGTTACAGGACGGGCCGCCCGCGGCCGGCGCCGCCACCGGCGCGCCGCGCGAGGCAAGGTATCGCTCCACCGCCGCCACCACCGCGCCGCGGTCGATTCCGATGGGTGCGTCCGCGGCCGATGGACCGTTCGGCGCCTGGCGAATATCCATCGACATCTCGAAGGCCTCTTCCGGCTTGCGAACCACGTAGGCCAGGCGCTTGACGTTGATCAGGTGCAGAGGGCCGACGTTGTCCGACGTGATATTACCCGCGATGGCGCCGCAGCCGAGCGTCATGCCGGGCAGCAGGTTGGTAGTGATGCCGGTGGAACCCTGCGGCGCGGGTGTATTCACCAGCACCCGCATGGCCGGCATGCGCGAACCGTATTCGCGGGTGCGCGCGTCATCGCGCGAGTAAATCACCGCCGTGTGACCCAGGCCGCCGAATTTGAGCAGCGCGTAACAGGTATCGAGCGCCGCCGCGAAATCGGCAACCCAGATCAGCGCCAGCACCGGCGACAGCTTTTCCATCGAGAGCGGGTGTTGCTTGCCCACTCCTTCCACCTCGGCGCAAATGATGGATGTATCCGGCGGCACTTCGAAACCGGCCATGCGCGCCAGTTTGGTGGGCGCCTGGCCCACGCATTGCGGGTTGATGCTGAAGTTCGGCATCACCAGCAATTTGCCAAGCGCTTCTTTCTGGGTGTCGGTGGCGATGTATGCCTTGTTCGCCTTGAGCAGCGCCAGAATGCGGTCGCGCAGGCTTCTTTCGGCCACGATGGACTGCTCGCTCGAACACACCGTGCCGTAGTCGAAGCTCTTGCCGGCGACGATCTTGGGAACGGCGTCTTCCAGGTCTGCCGATGTATCCACCAGCACCGGCACGTTGCCCGGGCCGCCGCCGAATGCAGGCTTGCCGCTCGAATAGGCCGCCTTCACCATGCCTGGTCCGCCAGTGGCCAGGATGACGCCAGTGCGTTCATGCCGCATCAGCGCGGTGGTGCCTTCGAGCGTGGCCGTGTCGATGCATTGAATGATGTCTTCGGGCGCGCCCGCCGCCATTGCCGCCTGGTACAGGACGCCGGCGGCGGCGCAGGTGCATTTGTGGGCGCGCGGGTGCGGGCTGATCACGATCGCATTGCCCGCCTTGAGCGAGATCAGAATCTTGTAGAACGCCGTCGAAGTGGGATTGGTGGTGGGCAGAATCGCCGCTACCACGCCCACCGGTACGCCGAATTCGACGATCTTGTCGTCCGGCAGCTCCCGCAGCAGGCCCATGGTTTTCACGCCCCTCATGCGGCGCGGCAGCCAGTCGCAGTTCAGCAGGTTCTTGATGTACTTGTCCGGCGCGTTGCCGTAGCCGGTCTCTTCCACCGCCATCTCGGCCAGCCGGCGGGCGTTGGCGCGCGCCGCCGCGGCGGCGGCTTCAACAATCGCGTCCACCTGTTGTTGGGTATAGTTGCGGTATTTGAGCGATGCCTGGTAGGCCTTGTCGACCTTAGTCCGGACCTCCTGAATGGACAGGAGATCTTTATCGGCAAGCATGGCCCGCTACTTCTTCAGGCCGCTGGTGGGCAGGGCCTTTTCCACTTCCTCGTGCGGGTTGGGAATCACGTGAACGCTGACCAGTTCGCCGACTCGGCGCGCCGCCGCGGCGCCCGCATCGGTAGCCGCTTTGACCGCGCCCACATCGCCGCGCACGGTGACCATCACCAGACCGGCGCCCACGAATTCCTTGCCGGTGAGCACCACGTTGGCCGTCTTGACCATGGCATCGGCAGCTTCAATGGCGGGGACCAGCCCCTTGGTTTCGATCATGCCGAGTGCTTCCATTACATCCTCCAAACGAGTGTGAACTCACTAACCTAACATATTTTCGTCACGAAAATGCCGCACCCGCGGAGCGGGGTGCGGGACATGAAAGTTCGGGGGCATCGGTGGTTCCCCGGAAAACAGCGAGCTTCCGAGCGTACCACCTATGCGTGATCCGTCAAAGGTGTGGAGCGAGCAGCAAGCCCCGGCAGGGGCGAAAGACAATAGCCCAGCGCGTGAGCGCTGGGGACGCAG
>Ga0187871_10000143_pt1 | contig 65219 bp, 57 predicted proteins | sample June2016WEW_16_1_FD_132988 | JGI IMG/M metagenome (GOLD analysis project Ga0187871, IMG submission 132988) | Peatland microbial communities from SPRUCE experiment site at the Marcell Experimental Forest, Minnesota, USA - June2016WEW_16_10 | ecosystem: Environmental > Terrestrial > Soil >...
CTGATTCAGCAATTGTTCCGGGTGCTCGTAGCCGTACATCCTGGCCAGCGCGGCATTAACGATCAGATAACGGCCTTCGGGCGTACTTTGATAAATACCTTCAATGGCATTCTCGAACATGCCGCGGTATTTGGTCTCGGCCTCTTTCAGTTGCAAAAACGTTGTGTCCATATTCATCTTTCAACCCAGGCACATCGGAGCAAGCAGTTCACCTGCCAATGTTTACATGGGCCAATCCCGGATTTGATGCAAATGACAGGCCACAGTCGCAGGCAGGCATCGCCGTCATCAGGGGAAGAATTCACCACCGCCAGCGCCGGCGCCTTCACCCGCGAATTGGATATCCCCCGGACGGCCATCATTCATCTCGATAAACTGCGGAACCTTTCCCAACCGGCGCAGACCATGCCGGGTTGGCGCAAATCTGCGCAATCTGCGGATGCCTTCCCTGTCGTCCATGGCATCTGGCGTTGGCCGTGAATTGGTCTCTGACCAGATGCACAGAATTTACTGGATGCGGCATTATCCGGGGGGCCTGACTTGAAAGAGTTACCGGGTTGTGGCAGCTTCCTGGCTAATGCTTGGCGCCCGCGAAGAACCCCATCACGAGCAGGGCTTCACCTTGATCGAGCTGCTGGTCGTGATCGCCATCATCGCCCTGCTCGCGGCCCTGCTGCTCCCGGCTCTGGCGATGGCAAAGGAAAAAGGACGACAAGCCGCGTGCATCAACAATGTCCGCCAGCAGACGCTGGCCGTCCTCCTGTATGCCGATGAGCATGGCGACACCCTTCCGCCCACGGCGTACATTGATGCAAATGGTGATGAGGTGGACTGGCCATCATTGCTGGACCCATATCTTAATCATGTCGCCAAAATCCATCTTTGCCCAACCGACCGCCATTCCCAGGCAAACTCCTACGGCCTGAGTGAATTGACCTTTGTTGACCTCACCGACCCTGACGCGCCGCCGCTGACGCGTCTGGCTTCGTTTCACTCGACGAGCACCACCATCATGCAGGGGGATATCGGAACGGAGGATGATTTTGTGACCCCGCGACCAGACACGTTAAAATTGACGGCTCCCGGCGCCACCCTCAACGACGATGAGGATGCCCGGCCTTCAACCCGCCATTCAGGCCGGTGCGACCTGGGCTTTATGGACGGGCATGGGGAACAACGGCTTTTGAAGCAATTTTATACGAACCAGAATCCGACGAATAAATGGTTCCTGCCGTAACGGGAGCAGCGGGGAGCAAACGAAGCCAGAGAATGCCGAAGGGCGAACACCAAAACGGGCGATTCCCCGGCAACTGAAATCCGCGAAAGACATATCCGTCACTGGCGGCGCCGGATTCCAACTGCAAGCACGGCCACGATCAGGGACAGGAACAGCGGCGGCACGGGTTCCGGGACGGCCGTGCCCGTCAGCACAACGTTGTCGAGAAACTGATAGGGGGTGTTGCCATACCCAATTCCATACCCGCGCCGCATATCGATTGCGATTTGATGCGTCCCCGCCGCAACCGTCCCGGAGTAACTCAACGTCGAACGCAGTAATTGTGAGACGCTGATGCCGCCCAGGGCGTCACCGGCAACCAGAGTTCCATCCAGAAGCAGTTCGAAGGTTCCCGCATCCGCGTTGTTGCCCGGGCTGGTCGCGGCAAGATCAACGGAAATGTTCAGCTGGCCCGCATCCAGCGGCACATATTGATAAATGCCGGCCCCCTGTCCCAGGCCTCCGCCGCCAATAACGCCGGCCATTTCACCAACTTCAAATTCCGCGCTGGACGAAAGCACGCCGGTGCCTGCCGTATCAAACTGGACCGCCTGGGCCACCGCCGTTCCGCCCTGCTCAACACCATACGGCGTGTTCGACCCGGTCGTATTGAACAGCGTCCATCCGGTGAGATTGCCGGTCTCGAAATTCCCGTTGACCAACTGTGCCCGGGTGGTTCCCGCCATCGCAAACAGCAATATGGGTAACCCGTATTTTAAGCAGAAAGATTTCATGGTCTGATGACTGACGTTCCGGTTGTAGGATTGGAACAAAGCCAATTAGAAAATCAAGTTTAAATGCCGCAGAACAATGTGAATTTATAATATCATTGCTCACACCGGCGGAATCAATCCCCATCGCAGCACCGGTCGGCTCATCATATTATCCGAAGTCGAGTGTCATTTTTTATGGAATTCCACCCCTCGCCATGGGTGTTTGACCCTGGAAATCCCGCAACCCGTCCCTTATTCCTCAAATTTCAGCCAGTTTGTGTTAAATATGGGCAGTTGGTCGCGTGGCTGACTAAATCGAAAATATTGGGGTTGAAAGGAAGCAATTATGAAAAGGATATGGATTTGGTTTTTGGTCAACAAGGCCGTTGACGGCCCGGTCGTCCTGCCCGTCCGCGTGTCTGCGCGGCAACGACGGCCCCAACGACGGCGTCGCCTGGTTACCACCGTAACCTCGAACCCGCAAAACTGTTTTTAACATGAAAGCGTCTCCCCAATTCGTTGATTCGGAATTGTTGCCGGATACGCAGCCGGACCTGCGGGACGGCTCCCGGCAATGCCCGCCCACCGCCAGGCCGGCGGGCGCCCACCCGGTTCCGGCCCCGCCAACGCGTTCGTTGCGTGTGCTGTGCATTGATGATGACGAGCAGATCCTGCAAAGCATGAAAGATCTTCTGGCGCATTTCGGGCACCGGGTGGGAGTGGCCCCCGGCGGAAAAAGCGGAATGGAAATGTTCTGCACTGCCATCCACAAAGGCGAGCCTTTCGACGTGGTCATCACCGATATGAACATGCCGGAGGTCAATGGCTACGTGGTGGCCCAGATGATCAAGGCCGAATCCCCGCACACACCCATCATCCTGATGACGGGCGCGAGCAATACAATGAGGGACTCCGGGGCCTTGTCTGCGTCGGTGGACGTCGTGGTCCACAAGCCGCCACACTTTCAGGAACTGAACGCGTTGCTCCTCCGGCTGGCGAAGCCGGCATAGGCCGGATTCGTGTCGCCGGACCTGCCCCCGCAATCCCGCGAGCAGACCGGGAATGCCAAAGTGCCGGATTCACCCGCCGCTTCACGGCTTGCGTGGCCCGGATTATTCCTTGACCTCCCGACCCGCTCCCGGCACCCAGCCCGGGTTGGCGATTGAAAAAAAAGGTGTAACCCGCGGGGCAGGGAAACGGTCTATCAAGCCAGCCACCAGCGAACGTTGCGGGTGGGAACCATGATCCTTTGCCAATCTATGAAAAAACTAATGTTGATTTTGGCGATGGCGGCCTTCGCCTTTTCGCCGTTGATGGTATCGCCGGCGGAAGCGGGACAGGGCAAACACGCCCATGCCAAACATCACGCCAGACATCATCACGGTAAACACCACCCAAAGAGTTGAATCCGGAAACGATTTAGTGGGGATTCGTCACAAGCCGGGCCAGACACTGGTCCGGCTTTTTGGCTTTTCAAATTCAAACCCGGCGATCATGGCCGGCGTTTGCCGCCGGATCGCGGAGACGCGAAGGGGACAAATCTCTTTGAGATTTGTCGTGGTTGTGCGCCGGGGTCTGTTAAACTGTCCGCCCATGAACATACTTATCGAAAATCAGGATACTCTCGAATATCTGACGGGTGAAGGACAGTGGACAAAAAATCCGCGCGACGGCCGGAGTTTTCCGGCAACGAAAACCGCGTTCCAGGCCGCGAAGCACGAAGCCATCGGCAAATTCAACATCGTCTGCCACATTCCCCAGACGGATCAGTTCATCAACCTGGACCACGGAAGAGGCAAGGGGCTTTCCACCCCGGGGGCCGCAGCCACTGCGGAAAGTTCCGCGGAAGCGGAACCTTTGCCGTAGCCGCGGGGTTCACGCATCGCCCGGTGATGTGCCCGGGCCACAGGGCAGGACAGCATCTCCATTTTCAGGCCGTCGCCGACGGTCCATGGCCCGAAGGATTTGCGCTGTGCCACGATGGGGCGGCCGGGTGCTCGGGTTCAGCAGCTGTGCCCGGCAGGCCACATTTTGCACCGGAACCAGGAAACCACCCGCTGATGGCAGATACATTTATCAAAGAATGTATGGACATTGAGGGATATAACCGTTCCAATAGGTTTAATGGCAACCAAAGGCGTTTATGCTGATCGATTATTTCGGTAAATGGCTGTACCCGCGATTGCAGCCTTCACAGTACGACTTGAAGTTCAAAATCATCGCTGCCTCCGTCCTGTTTGGCCTGTTCGCCGGCGGCGCCCTGGCCGCGGTGATGATTCTGCGCGGAGCCGTTGGTAAATAGAAAGGCCCACAGGCAAACACATGAGCAGCTCAAGACAAAAGTATTCGATCTACCGGGACAATGATTTGGTCGCCGCGGATTTGCCGTCCCTGCCTTCCATCATGAAATTTGTCCGGAACGACGCCCGGCGGGAGCATGCCCAGGGCCGGCCGGCCGGCTATCTGATCACGGGTTCGCAGGGATTCAAGCGCGCGGGAAGTCATTTAAAAGGCCGGATGGTCTGGAACAGTTAAACGTCGGGTCCGGATGCGGCCCCACGCCGGATCCGGCCTGGAGCGGCGGCCGGAATTCGCACCGTGAGGCGCCGGCGGTTGAAATAAAACTTGCGCCCGGCCGGTTCCGGGTGGAACTTGGGGCAACAAGCAAGACCGATTCGAGTTCAGGCTGCATTGGGGTGAGGGAAAGTTCTCCTTCTGTCTTCAAAAGAGAAAGTTGAGATTTGGTTTATGAGTATGTTCCTTTTTTGGTGTGCCATTGGAATTGTGGCCGGGACCGTTTTCGGCTCCTTGTTTGAATGGCTGTTGCATCGTTACCTGATGCACCGTTCCTTCCTGGTGAAATTTTTCCGCTATCCGTTCGAACGGCACGCGCTCGTGCACCATCACATTTTCAAGGCCGACCATACGTATCACCTGGTGCACGAACCGGACAAAAAGACCATTCCGATGGCGTGGTGGAATGGGCCGGTGCTCGTGGCGCTGGGTCTGCTGCCGTTTCTGGCCTGGGCGCTGCTCTCGGAGAAGTGGGGGGTTTTGTGCGGCGCGGCGATGACCTCCACGCTGTATTTCACGGCCTACGAGTACATGCACTGGTGCATGCACCTGCCCAAGAAGCGGCACGTGGAACGTTCGGGAATTTTCTTCCGCCTGAACGGCCATCACCTCCTGCACCATCGCTACATGCACAAGAATTTCAATGTCGTCCTGCCCCTGGCGGACTTGTGCCTGGGAACGTTGCTGTTGCGCTCGAAGATCGCCTTCCCCCAGGCCCGGGGTCCATCCGTCCCCAACGTCCAGCCAAAGGGAACCCGTCCTTTCCGGATGCCGGCCGCGGCCAGGCGGGTTTGACCTTGAACCCTGCTTGGGGCGTATCATGGAGTAATGCCCTCCTTTCCCGCGTTCCCGCCCGCTTGCGTCGTCTGCCAAAACGTGTTTAATCTTTTCACGACCGGCGTCCCTGCGTTGGCTCGAACGGAAAGTTGTGGGCGCCGCTCCCGTGGCCAAAGGAATTTTGATGAACACGACCAATCCGCCGCCCAATTCGCCGCCCAATTCGCCGTGGGAGCTGGTGCATGACACCATTGTCGGCCGGATTTACAGCCATTTTTCCCATCACGAATCCTCCACGGGAACCCGCATCCTGCTCATCCTCTTCCTGGCTGTCATCGTGCACGTGCTGGTGAAAATCACCCGGCACCTCAGTGAATGGATCATTAACAAGAGCCAGGCGCAAAAAAGTCCCCTCGGCTTCGTGGCACAACAGCCAAAATTCGTCACGCTCATTCATCTCATCGTCAGCGGGGTCACTTTTGTCATCTATTTTTTTGCCATCGGCCTCATTCTCCAGGAATTCGGCGTCAACCTCACGGCCTATCTGGCCAGCGCATCGGTCATCGGCCTGGCCATCAGCTTCGGCTCGCAAGGCCTGGTGCAGGACGTGGTGATCGGCCTGACGCTGATTTTTTCGGACGCGATGGACATCGGCGACATGGTGGAGATTGCCGGCACCGTCACCGTCGTCGGGCGGGTGGAGGAAATCGGGCTGCGTTACACGGTGCTCCGCAATTTTTTCAACCAGGTGGTGTTCATTCCCAACCGCACCATCGCCAACGTCAGCCGGTTTCCGCAGGGCGGTGTTTATGCGTATGCGGACATCCAGATTCCGGCGGGCGCGGACCGGGACCGGGCCGTGGCAGCGATCCGGAACGTGGCCAGGGGAATGTGGGCACAGTTCGGCGCGATTATTTTGACCGAGCCGGAGATTGGCCCGGTGGAAACGGCAGTGGATGGCGGCTGGGATTTTGCCCGCGTCCATTTCAAAATCTGGCCGGGGCAGGGCAGCTTGATTGAGACAACGTTCCGGCAGCAGATGGTCAGCGCCATGAAAATCTTCAATCCGAATTACACCGACTGGCAGGTGGCGGTGACGTATCGCGCCATGACGGCGGCGAAAAAGTAAACCTGCGCCGGGCGAACGGCGGTCCGGCGGTTATTCGCTCGAGTTTCCGTCCCCACCGGGCTAGGATGATTTTCATGTTGCTGGTCACGTCAAACAAGTCCCGACGCCTGTTGCATATCCGTTATATCGGACGGGTGCAGCCGGCGGAGTTTCAACACGGTCAGAAAGACCTGACAACGCAACTGGAAGAGCTGTCGCCACGTTTTCGGTTGCTGGCGGATTTCAGCCAGTTGGAGTCCATGGGGCTGGATTGCGAGGCGGAGCTTGGCCGGATGATGGAATTGATCGGGCAGGCGGGCGTGAATTTGGTGGTGCGGGTCATTCCCGATCCCAGCAAGGACATCGGGATGAACATTCTGACGGCTTTCCATTACCCACACCGTCTGCAGGTGGTCACCTGTGAAAATCTGGTCGAGGCGGCCGGGGCCCTTGGGCTTTGAGGAAATTCAGCACCCGGTCATAGCCGGGATTGGTATTTTCACGGACTTCGTTTGGGCCTCGTAACGGCCAGCAAAATTCCAGACCAAATGACCAGGACCAAAGTGAGCACGGGAACCATCCACACCGGCTCCAAGCGGTGGATTTCGGCAACACTGACTCCATACGCGGACGCCACCCACACGTCAAACCGCACATTGAATATGGCCAGCATTACGGCACAACCCGAAGTCAGTTGTCCGATGTACGCCAGCCCCATTGCCATTCCGGTCAGGTTCCGTAGTTTGAGGAAATTCCAAATTCCCAGTATGACCATCAGTCCCGTAATGATTGCAGCCATCAGCCGGTCATGTTCCTGCCACGCCAGAAAAATCACGCCCCAAAACATCATCAGATGCGTGCCAGCCACCACTGCCGCGCGTGTGCCCGGCTCCATCGGCATCATGGCCGGTTCAAGAATTTGGCCGGTCGCTTCGGCCCGTTGGTATTTTGCCTGAACCTGCCGGTAGATTTTGATAATCCAAGTGGCCATGACCATGGCATAGAACCACCAGAAGCCCGCCATCGCGGCAAAGCAAATCCGGTCATTCCACCCGAAGTGGCGTCCCGAATATCGCACCACATACTGGCCACCGATGGCAAATACCATCACCAAAATCCAGGTGATGATGAGTTCGATCCGTCTGGCCCGGCCTGCGCGTCCGGTGGCACCACGGAACATCAGCCATTGCGCCGCGAAGCCGGCAACGACTCCGATAAAAGGCACCAGCAACACGGCCAGAAGACCCGACTTGGCGGCCGCCGTGCCTTTCGCCCCCGCACTGACACCCACCGTCGCCACCGGGCCGGCTGCCAACGGCAACATCGCGAGCACCGCGCTGGAAAACGCCTGGCCCGGCGCTGTCCGGCGCAGGGTGTTTTCCACAAACGCCTGGACTTCCTCCTGCAACCGTTTGCGCCCGCGCGACAGCCGCTGCTTGACGGCGTCTTCCGACAATTCCAGTTCTACCGCCACCTGTTCGATGGATTGGTGTTCGCGGTAAAACAGGATGAGCGGTTCGCGATAAAGCTCCGGCATCCTTTCAAGGGAACGCCACAAAATCGCCTCCTCCTCCCGGCCAATGGTTTGTTCCGACGGCAGCGCCTCGCGCGCTGGCGAGTCGTCCACCGCCTCCAACGGCTCGGCCGCATGCACCGGCTCGCGCCCCTTCCGCTGCAGATTCTTGTGGATCCGGTTGCGGACGATGCCGCACAGCCAGGCGCGAAGCTTGTCCGGTTCGCGCAGGAGCCGGAGATGTTTCCAGGCGGTGATGAAGGTTTCCTGGGCCACGTCCTCGCTCAGGCCGAGATGGCCGATACGGCTGTAGGCCAGCGAACAGATCAAGATCTGATAGCGCGACACAATCCGGCTGAAGGCGTCCCGGTCTCCGGCCAGGGTGCGCGAAACCAACTCAGCATCACTGTCTCGTACCGCGGTCATGTTTCCATTGGTTATCATATCGTTTAATAAGTCCCTCACAAAGTCAATGAGGTGACAGAAAATCGGCGTTTTATCTCTTCGGCCGCGGCCGCCCCGCTCCGGGACACGTCAAACCGGTGCCATCTCTGGCCAAATTTCCGGAAATCCGGCATTGACAGCCCGATACGTCTCTGGTTTACTCACACCCCTTTTGCAGGAGATTTTATGTACGCCGTATTGGAAACCGGAAGCAAACAGTATCGTGTGGCCGCGGGCGACACGGTGGAAATCGAGCGCCTGCCCATCGAGGCCGGCCAGCCGGTCACGTTCGACCGCGTGCTGCTGGTCAACCGCGACGGCAAGGTGAGCGTGGGCGCACCCACCGTCAGCGGCGCGAGCGTCGTGGCCGACGTGGTGGAACACAAACGCGGCGAGAAGAAGCTCACGTTCAAAATGAAGCGCCGCAAAGGGTATCACAAAACGATCGGCCATCGTCAGGAACTGACGGTGGTGAAGATCAAGGAAATCAAGGCGTAACATCGGGCCTTGGGCCCGGCGTCCGGCTCCCCCAGAACCAGGACACCAGAACCCAGCCCCAAAAAAGTTTATGGCACATAAGAAAGGTCAAGGCAGCGTACGCAACGGGCGCGACAGCGCCAGCAAACGGCTCGGCGTGAAAACGTTTGGCGGCGAATTCGTCACCGCCGGCAGCATCATCGTCCGCCAGCGCGGCACGAAGTTCGAAGCGGGCCAGAACGTCGGCACCGGCCGGGACTGGACGCTCTTTGCCCTGGTGGACGGCAAAATTGCCTTCGATAAAAATGGGCGGCGCGTGAACGTAAAGGCCGAACCCGCCGCGAAGAACTGAGCGGCCCGGATGAATTTCATGGCGAGGCCCACGCCTCGCCTTTTTTGTTTCTTCGTTTCTTAATCGTAATCTTAATCTTAATTTTATTCGGCGGCAGAGATTAAGATTATGATTAGGAGCAGGATTAAGATGGTGAATCATGTTTGTTGACGAAATCAAAATTTACGCGCGGGCCGGGCACGGCGGCAAAGGCTGCGTCGCGTTCCATCGCGAGGCCTATATCGCCAAGGGCGGCCCCAGCGGCGGCAACGGCGGACGGGGCGGCAGCGTGATTTTGCAGGCCGACCACGACCTCAACAACCTCATCGCCCAGTATTACCAGCCGCGCCTGATCGCCGAGGAAGGCGAAGGCGGCCTGGGCAAGGGCATGGACGGCCATGCCGGCAAGGATCTCATTGTCAAGGTCCCGTGCGGCACACTCGTCTGGCGGTCGGCGGGCCAGGCGGAGGAAATTCGGGCGGATGAGGGTGAAATCCCGGTCAGCAAACCGATGTTTCAAACCAGCGCGGGCAAACGCCCGTTGTTTCGCCGCGCGGGCAGCGACCTGGCGATGGAAATTGATTTGAGCAGGGAAGGGAAGGGCGGGGCGACCACCGGTTCATCGCCCAAAGGCGAACTGGTTGCCGACCTGACCGAGCACGGCCAGCAATTTGTCCTGTGCAAAGGCGGGCGCGGCGGCCTGGGCAACCGCAATTTTGCCACGGCTGCGCGCCAGACCCCGCGTTTCGCGCAACCGGGCGAGCCGGGCGAGGAAGGTGATTTCCTGTTCGAGCTGCGCATCATCGCCGAGGTCGGCCTGGTCGGTTATCCCAACGCCGGCAAGTCCACGCTGCTCACGGCCATTTCCAAGGCGCGGCCGAAAGTCGCGCCGTATCCGTTCACCACCCTGCACCCGCAAATCGGCATTGTGGAATACCAGGACTTTCACCGGCTCACGGTCTGCGACGTGCCGGGCTTGATCGAAGGCGCGCACCAGAATGTCGGCCTGGGCCACGCCTTTCTGCGCCATATCGAACGCTGCAAAATCCTGGTGCTGTTGCTGGACATGGCCGGCACCGACAATCGCAGGCCGTGGGACGACTACCAAAACCTCCTGCGCGAACTGGAACTGTACGATCCGACCCTGCTCGACAAACCACGCCTGGTGGTCGCGAACAAAATGGATGAAACCGTCGCGGAAAAGAATCTGAAGCAGTTCAAAGCCAAGGTAAAAAAGGTTTCGCCGCTGCCCATTTCCGCCGCCTTTGACCAGGGCGTCGATAAATTCAGAAAGCTGATCCGTGAGGCCGTGGCCGAGGTAAACAAGGATTGAAGCGTTGGCAGGGCTCGTTCTCCGGGCGAGCCGCGGCACGGTGCGGAGATCGCGCCCCACCCGATTTCAGGAAAGCGACGGCGCGCTTCCTTCCAATTCCAAAAAACGCATCACGCTGTCGCCGTGCTTGAGCGCCTTCACTTCATGCCACGGCGCGACCAGGGTGAGGGTATCGCGTTTGGCGTGACCCAGGATGAACCGGCCGCCGGGCGTCAGCAGCCTGGGCAGATTCGGATCGTCCACCAGTTGCTGGGCAGGGGAGGTCGAGCGGTACCCGACGTTCTTTTCGCCGTAAGGCGGGTCGGCCAGAATCAAATCGAACTGCCGGCCGCCTTCCGCCAGTTGATGGATGGCCGGAAACACATCCTGCGTGCGAATCTCCAACGCGGCGTCAAAATTCGCCGCGCGCGCGTTGGCGCGGATGAATTCCGCGTGCCGGTGCGACTTCTCCAGGCACAGCGCCGAGACGGCGCCACGGCTCAGGCAATCGAGACTCAACGCGCCGGTGCCGGCGAACAATTCCAACACCCGCGCGCCGACCACCCGCGCGCCCAGGCTGTTGAAGACCGCCTGTTTGACGAGGTCGGGCGTGGGCCGGACGTCGAATCCCCTGGGAACCTTGAGGATCCGCCGCGCTGCATGGCCACCGGTGATGCGCATGATTTGATTTGGGACGGCGACACGCCATCCCTCCCGAAAAATTATTTAAAAATCTCGTTAAAGAACAACTTCATGTATTCCCACGAACGCCGGTCCGCCTTTTCGTTGTAGGCCGCCCCTTTGGAATTGTCATTGCCCGCCATCGGCTGGGTGAAGGCGTGGACCGCCCCGCCGAATTTGACGAGCTGCCAGTCCACACCGCCCTGGCGCATTTCGTTTTCCAGCGCGGCAATGTCCTGCGGCGAGGAAAACGGATCGTCCGCGCCGTGCAGCACCAGCACCTTGCATTTGATGTTCTTCCCGTCGTCGGGATTGGGCGCATCCAGTCCGCCGTGAAAGCTGACGACGCCGTTCAACGCCGCGCCACTGCGCGCCAGTTCCAGCACCGTGGTGCCGCCAAAACAATAACCGATGGCGGCAATGTGCCCGGGATCCACCAGCGGCTGCTGGCGCAATGCATCCAGCCCGGCGTTGACTCGCGCGCGGAGAAGCTGACGGTCGCTCTTGTATTTGCCCGCCAGGGCGCCGGCTTCCTTTGGGTTTTGGGGACGGACGCCCTTGCCATAAATGTCCGCGCAAAAGGCGACGTAACCGAGTTGGGCGAGCATCTCGGCACGGTGCTTTTCGTAATCGGTGAGCCCCATCCATTGATGCACCACGAGCACGCCGGGCCGCGCACCCGAAAGGGCGTCGTCCCAGGCAACAAAGCCTTCGAGTGTGGCATCACCCTGTTTGTATTCAACCGTCTTCGTCTGGATGGCGGCGTTGACGGAGACCGCGCACGCGGCGGCCATGGCGGTGGACAGGATCTTTTTCATGGCGGTACGATAACCGTTTCCGGTCAAATTGCCAACGGCTTGACACGCGCCGTGTCCGGCAGGCTTCCTATGCCGGTGCAACGATTGGGACCGCCGGACTCGCACCACCTCGACGCCGCCGTCGGGTGGTTGGGGTTGGGTTGTGTCGCCGAGGCGCGCGTGGAACTGGATTTTATTTCGGCGATGCGTCAAAAGCACCCCGCGGTGCTGGAGGCGCGCTGGACCATTTGCGCCCGGGAAAGGCGCTGGGCCGAGGCGCTGGAAATTGCGCAGGCCGAACTGGCGGTGGCGCCCGACGATTGCGCCGGCTGGCTGCATCGCGCCTATGCCTTGCGCCGCGTTCCGGCCGGCGGTTTGCCGCAAGCCTGGGAGGCGCTGTTGCCCGCGGCGGAAAAATTTCCCCGCGAACCGGTCATTGCGTACAATCTTTCGTGCTACGCCTGCCAGTTGCAACAACCCGACGTCGCGCGACGATGGCTGCGGCGGGCGATGAAAGCCGGCGACCGGGAAACCATCAAGCAAATGGCCCTGGCCGATGACGATTTGCAACCGCTGTGGGCGAAAATCCGGGAGTTGTAATGAGAGTCACAAAACACACAAATAAACGGAAGTCTCCTCCCCATGACCCACAAGGTAGGGCGCGCAGTCCTCTGCGCGCCGTCCCGCAGAGCGGGATGGAAGAACCTGTCTTTGCTCCAGGGCGGCGCGCACGGAGTGACGCGCCCTACCATCAGCCGATTCAACGAGCCAAAGTGCGACATAACAGCCGCCCGACGATTCTCGAAGTCTCTCATCTGCGCGCGGAACGCGGCGAAACCACCATCCTCAACGGCGTGTCCTGGCGCGTGGAGCGCGGGCAACACTGGGTGATTCTGGGCGCGAACGGTTCGGGCAAGACCTCGTTGCTGAGCGCCTTGACGGGTTACCTGACGCCGACGGCCGGGGAAATTTCACTGCTTGGGAAAAGCTACGGCCATGCGGACTGGCGCGAGTTGCGCAAACAGATCGGCCTGGTCGGCTCCGCCGTCCGGCAAATGATGGCCGACGACGAACCGGCGCTCGAAACCATCGCCAGCGGCAAGTACGCAATGATCGATTTCTGGGGCCGCCTGTCGCGTGCCGATAAAATTCATGCGCGGTGGATTCTCCGGCAGATTGACTGCCTCCCTCTGGCGGAACGCCCATGGCGCGTGCTCTCGCAGGGCGAACGGCAGCGGGTATTGATTGGCCGGGCGCTGATGGCCCGGCCGCGGGTGTTGATTCTCGACGAACCGTGCGCCGGGCTGGACCCGGCCGCGCGCGAACATTTCCTGCAATTTCTCCAGCGGCTGGGCCGGAACCAGAACGCGCCAACGCTCGTGCTGGTGACGCATCACGTCGAGGAAATCATGCCGGTGTTCTCGCACGTGCTTCTGCTGAAGGACGGCCGCGTACTGGTAGCCAGCGAAAAATCAAACACGCTGAATTCCCAAAATCTTTCTCATACCTTCAACGTACGGATGAAATTGCAAACGGTAGGAAAACGTTACGGCCTAAAAGCACAAATAAATTACAAGTCGTCGCTTGTTCTATAGCCTTTTCTTTACCACATCCCACCCGCCCGAGTTCAGAAATCGTGTGAACTCCTTGCTGAATGGCTAAATCTAAGGATTGAAATAAACGTTATTGGTGACTTGTTCAAACGGCGGCTTGATTGAGGACAGGTCTGAACCCGTTCGGAAAATCAAAATGAACTGATAGTGGGAATGTGTGCCAAACCGGATTTCCACGTGACTGGGCACACCGATTTCATCATAGCCGCTCGGCACAATATCCAAAAGCGGGTCGTCGCTCAGGGCTTTGGCAAATCGAGCCACGCCCGGTGTCGTTGACAAGACCGCGCCATAGAGAGGCTTGCTGTCTTTGTCACCAAAACGGCTAAATAGGCTGTCAACCTCTGCTTGGATTTCTGGTTCGCTCGCAGATTTCTCCAGCATCTCTCTCAATTCAGTCGTGCTCAATGGAGATAATTGTGGAGTGGACACATTCCGTCTGCACGACCAGTTCAAAACGGCACACATGAGCAGGGCGATCAATGCCAGATAGAAAAACGCATTCGTCTTCATTCTCAGCGTTTTGGATCTATGAGGTCTGTGCCGGTGTCCTTTAATGGAACCCACACATTCCATTTTGGGTAACATTTCTCAATGTGTGACCCAACGAGATATTTGCCAGCGTGGATTGTTAATAGTGGTTTCACGCCGCGACATTGCTTCTACTGCCATCCGTTGTCTAGAAAAAGTTCGTCGGGAAAGCGCCAGAGGACTGGCGCAGTCCAAGACGCTTCGCGTCCATTGAATGTCAGATTGAAACGCGCCAGCGTCTTGGAGCGCGGCGGCCCTCCGCCGCTTTTTCATCCGCCGGAAACCACGCGCGGCAATTTATACCGTCACCGCCGCGGTTTTTTCGCTCCAGCCGAACAATTGTTTAGCCTTGATGACCTGCGCGATTGGCGGCGGAACGAGCTTTTCCCAGGAGGCATCGCCGGCCTTGATCTTGGCCAGCACGTCGCCGGAATAGATGGTCAGATAATCGGGATTGTAATTCCGGATGTTCTCCACAAAACGGTTTTCCACCAGGTGCGCATAGAGATGGCGCAGGTGCGGTGCCACCTCCAGGTTTTCCACGGTGGTCAGCTTGCCCGTTTTGCGGTCCAGGGACGGATAGACGTAAAGTTTCGCGCTGTTCTTGAACAACTGGCCGAGCGATTCCATCAGGCCGCCCTCCAGATCGGTGTAAAAGCTCTCGTCCATCACGTCGCGCAACCGCACCAGGCCCAGCGGCAGGCCGATGGTCTTTTGCGTGTACTTGGAAAGGTACATGACCAGGCGGTGATAGCGCAGGAAACTGGAAATGAGCACCGTCTTGCCCAGCGCGCTTAACGTGTCCACGCGGTCGAGAAAATCGCGGTGATCAATCACATCGTCCACCTGCAACTGGCGCAGGGTCATTTCCGTGATGACCACCGGCTGCTCGCCCTTGAGCGATTCCTCCCGGAGGAACTGCTCCTGCGCGCGTTCCAGCATGTCGAGCATCGGATTGGTGAGGGGCCGGAAACTGCCGCGCTCGACCAGCACCGGTTTCTTGTAGAGCACCTCGCCCGCCACGACTGTTTCGCCGTCGGCGGTGAACATGGCGGTGTCCGTCAGTTCCTGTTCCACCAGTTGCAACGCCATCAGCCGGTTGTCCACGCCGGTGAAACACGGCCCGGAAAATTTGATCATGTCCACCTCCATCCGGTCGCGGGAAAGATCGTTCATGAGCCGGCCGATCAAGGTCTCCGGCTCATGGTGATGATAGAATGCGCCGTGGATCAAATTGACACCGATGATGCCCAGCGCCTCCTGCTCCCGGACGTTTTCCCGGTCGAGCATCCGCACGTGAATGATGATTTCCGAGGGCGGTCCATGCGGCTCGGCCTGGAATTTGATGCCCAGCCAGCCCTGGCCGTCGGTTTGATGGGAAAAACTGTGCGTCGCCACCGTGTCGGCAAATACAAAAAAGGCGCTCTTGTCGCCGCGCGTCTGGTTGAGTCGCTGCAACAGCAGGTCGAACTCGTAATCGAGCATCGCCTGCAGGCGTTTGCGGCTCACGTACCGGTCGGACGGGCCGTAGATCGCGTCGCTTACCGCCATGTCATAAGCGGACATGGTTTTGGCGACCGTGCCGGCGGCGCCACCGACGTGGAAAAACCAGCGCGCCACCTCCTGCCCGGCGCCAATCTCGGCAAACGCGCCATACTTGGTGGCATCCAGATTGATTTGCAATGCCTTTTGCGCAGTGCTCAACTTCGATTCGTTCATAGCAATGGGCTTCGACCCCTTCGCGGGCAAAAATACACAAAAATGGCGCCGTGTCCAACACCAGTTGCTTTCGGCAATGTTCTGGCCTGCGGTGATGCGAGCGCCGAATCTTCACGGCATCTTGACACGCGTACGGTTTTCTCCCTCTCCACCATGGAATGGAGGAGAGGGCCGGGGAGAGGCGGCGCGTTTTTTCCAATTCCGTTTTGCGCGGTCCCCGCGGTGAGAGAAGTCCAATATTCACGGTTTCAAATTCCCCTCGCCCCAACCCTTTCCCCGCTCGGGCGGGGAGAGGGGTTGTTTCCTTCTGGTGCGCGGGTTCAGATACAGCTCGAATCCCGCACCGGCTGCTTTCGGCTTCCCGCACCGCCAAAACGTGCTATACTCGTTCGCATGTACCGGACGCAGGACCTGCACGTCAAAGAGATCGTCCGGCTGCTGACGCCCCGCGAATTGAAGGCGCAGTTGCCGACGACCGATGCCGCGAACGCCACCGTGGCCCGCAGCCGCGAGCGGATCATCCGCATTTTACGGCAGGAAGACCCGCGCCTGCTCGTCGTCGTCGGACCCTGCTCGATCCACGACGAAAAAGGCGCGTTGGAATACGCGACGCGCCTCAACGCGCTCCGACAGGAATTTGCCGGCCGTCTGGAAATCGTCATGCGCGTCTATTTTGAAAAGCCGCGCACCACCATCGGCTGGAAGGGATTGATCAACGACCCGCACCTGGACGGGTCGCAGGACATCGAGACCGGCCTGAAGATCGCGCGGCGCCTGCTGCTGGACATCACCGGCCTGGGGCTGCCGACGGCGACGGAATTTCTCGATCCGATTGTGCCGCAATACACGGCGGACCTGGTGACCTGGGCGGCGATTGGCGCGCGCACCACGGAATCGCAAACGCACCGCGAAATGGCCAGCGGCCTGTCCATGCCCGTCGGCCTGAAAAACAGCACCGACGGCAGCCTGCAAACGGCGATTGACGCGATGGGCGCCACCCGGCATCCGCACAGTTTTCTGGGCATTGACCAGGACGGTGTCACCAGCATCGTGCGCACGTCGGGCAATCCGCACGTGCACATCGTGTTGCGCGGCGGACGCGCCAAGACCAATTACGACGCCGAGAGCATCCGCGCGGCCGAGGAAAAATTGAAGGCGGAAAAGCTGCCGCCGGTGTTGATGGTGGATTGCAGCCACGCGAACTCCAGCAAACAATTCGCGAAGCAGGAGGACGTGTGGCGCAGCGTCATCCAGCAGCGCGTCGAAGGTTCGCGCCCGCTTATCGGCCTGATGGTCGAAAGCAACCTGTATGAAGGCAACCAGCCCATTCCGACAAACCTGAAGGACCTGCGTTATGGTGTGTCGCTCACCGACTCATGCATCGGCTGGGAAACCACTGAACGGATGCTGCGTTGGGGTCACGAAACCCTGGGGAAATTGCAGGAGAATGCAGAAGTCAGAAGTCAGCAGTCAGAATGATTTTTGTTTTTTCATTCTTCATTCGGCCTTCTGCATTTCCGGTCACGGCCAGCTCCAGGCAAAGGGGAAATTCAGCTGATAAAACTGCATCGGACCGGATACCGGGACAAAAACCGATTGCGCGGAATTGGTGCTGTTGAAATTCGTCACCGATGTCCAATTCGTCAGCGCCAGGTTTGTGCTGCCCAGCAAAACGCCATTCAGACCAACCGGCACACTGGCCAGGTTCAACTGGTTGGTGCCGTTCTGCGAAGTAATTTGGCTGATTTGCGGCGGCGCGATCAGCTGTTCGACCACATCAACCATGATTGCCTCGGCTTTCGCGGATGGATCCAAATAATCCCAAAAAATGAAATTTGCACCTGGGCCGTTGAGGTTAAGATTTGGTATCAAGCCATCGTAATAGCCATCAACAGCGTCAATAGTGTGGCCACTGTAAAGGGCATTAGTCAGCCCATAACTGGAGGCATTCGTCAGTATGTTGTCGAGCAGGGAGAAAAAGTCCGGTTCATAAATTTTGAGGCCGGGGCACGAAATCATTGCGTTGCTTAACGTGGCGACGAAAGCGGCATTAAAATCAATGATTCGTTGGCGAACGAAACTCTTGTCAGCCGAAGCTCTAGCGGAGTAATACGGAATCTCGGTAATATCAACAGCATCCGGCATGACCAGTGTGCGAACACCTTTGATGTAAAGATTGGTGATGACCGTAAAATGATTGGAGATGGATTGGTTGATGGCATTGGTCCAGATGGCGATATTATTTGAATTATAGGGGCTGAAGCTGGGGTTTCCCATGAAACCGACAAAATCAGCATCATCAACCCATACGATGAACAGGGCGCTTGACGCATCAAGCGGCGCGGTAAAATGGTTGAGATTCGTCAACAGAACGGAGCTATAATCACCGAAGAAAGACCAATTATTACTCGAATATGACCAGTTGGTGCTGGAAGCGGACAGGTTGGTGTATGACAACTGGTTTGAGCCATTAGTGGAGTACCAATAGTTATTAGTCAGGTTCAGTTGCTGCGCCAGCAGTTCAACCCAGACGCGCCCATTGCAATAGCGCAGACCGAAGTAAAGGGCTGGCTGGCCTCCCGTATTGTTGGTCGTGGTGGAAACACCATCTCCGAAAACGTAGAGCGACGTGAATGCGGCTCGTGCGGGAAAAACGACAAGTCCGAACAGCAAAAGACACCCTGTGAATCGAATGAGCCTTCTCACATTTTCCCAAGTTTACTTCATATCAGCCCAAAGTAAAGACGGGCGGTTGTCGGCAAGACAGGTTCAAAGACCCGCACAGCCCGTCCTTCCGGAAATTTGCTGGCGTGATGCAAAGCGGCAGGTAACCTGCTGGCTCAGGCGCATCACCCATGCGTTCCTATGGTGTTCGTTCAGTTGGCAAACCAAGAAACCGGCAAACATGAACCGATGCAACACATCCAGACTGCTGACGCTGATTTTCTGTGGCGTTTTGGTCTTGAATGTTTCGGCGAATGGTTTCCGGCTGGCGAGCCAGGATGGCTTTGCCACCGCGCGGGGTGAAGCGTTTGCCGCCACGGCGGACAACGCATCCGCCATCTACTACAATCCCGCCGGCATCACGCAACTCACCGGCAACGATTTGCGCTCGGGACTTTACAGCATTTATGTCGATCCCACCTTCCAGCCGCCGGACACGGCGCCGAATGCCGGCCAAACCTACGACGTCGGCAAGCATTACAATTTCATCCCACAGGTTTTTCTCACGCACACGTTTGAAAACTCGCCGGTCAGCGTCGGATTGGGAGTTTATGCGCCCTACGGTGGAAACATGGCCTGGCCGCAGAACACCGGCTTTCGCTCGGTCGCCACGGAAGGTTCGCTCAAATACATTCGAGCCAATCCTGTGATCGCGTTCAAGTTGTTTCCCAATCTTTCCATCGGCGGCGGGGTGATGGTGGATTATGGGAAAATTGACCTGGAACAAGGGCTGCTTGCCAATGCGCAGCCCTTTGTCAATTTCTTCCGTTTCCAGGGCGATGGCTGGACCGTGGGTTACAATCTGGGTGTACTGTGGCAACCGGTGGAACAAGTCTCCCTGGGCGCGACCTTTCGCAGCGCGACGACGATTACCATGAACGGCCACACCGAATTTGAGCAGCAACCCGTCATCCCGGATACCATCGAATCGGCGCAGGCAGATTTCACGTTTCCCATAACGGCGGTCGTTGGTCTCTCCTACCGGCCCACGCCGAAATGGAATCTGGAATTCGACGCTGATTACACGGACTGGAGCAGTTTCGGGATTGTAACCGTGTCCCAACAAGCGACCCCGCCATTTCCCATACAACAAAACATTCCCGTGACTCTGAACTGGCAGCCAAGCTGGATGTATGAACTTGGTGTGACACGGTATTTTGACAATGGCTGGCATGTCAGCGCGGGCTATGTGTACAACGAGAACTCGGTGCCGGACGCTTATTATACTCCATTGGCGGCGGACCTGGACCGGAACTTCTTCAGCGCCGGCACCGGATATAACGGCAAACGATTTGATTTCGACGTCACCTATCAATTTGGCTACGGCCCGGCACACACAGTTACCGGCAGCACTCCATCATCCCAACCTGCATTGAATGCCGGCCAGTCAGCCGATGGCACATACAAATTCATCAGCCACGCGGTGTTGGTGACGGTAGGGATGCATTTCTAAATTCCGTAAAAAAACGCTTTGTTTTGGCCCGAAAAATGGTCTATTCACGCGCCATGAGCCAGCAAGGCGTTGACACCATCAACCTGTGGTTTTTAGCCGCGGAGGAACTGGGCGAATATATCGGTATTCGTTTCGGCCAGATTCCCCCGGGGGCGACCGAACCGCAATGGACCTTCCTGCGCCATACCGACTTCGACGGAATCGGCGGCCTGGCGCATATTCTGAGGCAAAAAGGGGCCACCCTCGGCCGTCTGCCGCAAATCCGATACCCGGCGGCGCCGTCGGTGCTTTCCGTCTTAAGGCTGGCGCCGAGATTTTTGGGGCCCCGGCAGCGCGTCAAATGGCTTTCTCTGGATGCCGTCGCCAAACTCAGCCCGCAACCTCCGCCGGCGGTGGCCTGGCATGTTTTTGACGAGCTGGCGACGCTGCAGATGCGGCGCGTCTGCCGCATGGCCGGCATCACGATCAATTCCTTTCTGTTGAAACATCTGACCAAGGCCATCCGGCCCTTTTTGGAGGATCAATCGTCCGTGGTGCCCTGGATGATCCCGGTGAATCTGCGCGGCAAACTGTTCCGGGACCGGGACACGGCTAACTTTTCAAGCTACGTCGGCGTCAAGGTCAGGTCCTACGAAACGCCGCACGACATTCACTGGAACGTCTACGCGGCGCTGCGGCGGCGCGAGCATTGGGCCAATTGGTATGCCTCCTATACCAGCCGGCTGATGACGCAGGGGATGCGGAAATTTTTAATCTCCCGGGAACGGGCCACGTCGCAATGGAACCTGGGCAGTTTTTCGAACCTGGGCGACTGGGACGCCGAAAAGGAAATCACCCGGCCGGAGTGCCGGGGCGGCTGGCTTTTTTGTCCGCCGGTTTTACGCTGCCAGATGGTGGGCGCCGGTTGTGTCACCTTCCAAAACCGGTTAAGCCTGACGATCCAGGCGCACCCGGAACTGACCGCCAATCCCGTGGTGGCCCGGGCCTGGGCGCAGAATTGGGTGAAGGAAATTGAAATGGACCTGGCAAGCGGGCTGGCCGATCCCGCCACGTCCTTCTGGCGAAAAATGCCGGTCTAAAATTTGAAGGTCGCGGCCAGGTCGAAGGCGTTGTTGAACGTCTTGTACGTCCCGTTCGCCAAAGGGTTGGCGTCACCCGAGACGGTGCGTCCGCCGTTGTAGCCAAAGTGATACGCAATCGCCCAGTCCCAGCGTTTCCCATGGCGGCCCAACCCGATGCTGCCCAGTTGCAGGGTGGCATCCGGAATCAGGGGGGTGAAATTTGCGTCCGGACTGGAATTCTCGTTGTAAATATATCCGACGCTGGCGAAGTAGCCCTTGCCCAGCTGGCGGGTGGCGCCAAATTCATACATGAAGCTGGAGCTGAAATTCAGGGTCAGGGGAATGGTGCCAAACGGGGTGTTCTCGAAATTGATTTGCCGGACGCTGCTCCAATCCGCCCAATCCAGATCAAATTCAAAATTCCAGTCGGTGGTCGGGCGGAACGAGATGCCGCCCACGACAAATTGCGGGAATTTAACCGAGGCACTGGTCTGGGTCGAAGCCGGGAAAGGCGGCCCGAAGGTCTGGGAGGCGGTGCCATTATAATGGATGTCCGTGGCCGAACGATAATTGACCCCGAACGACCACATCGGATGTGGCTGCCACAAAATGCCGGCATTGAAACCGTAATCGAAACCGTGGCCATCAAACTTTAACTGGGTGGCCCCGGAAGGATCGAGCGCCTGTTCGACCGTGGCCTGGGAATAATTGATGGTGGGACCGATCCCAACGGAAAGCGTGCGACAAATCTTCCAGGCGATGACAGGATTGAACGACAGATATAAGAGACTGCCCTTTTCAGCGACGGTGTTGAAAGGGGTGTTGTCTCCCCAGTCCAGCGACAGGCCGTACGGACAATACATCCCTAGGCCGACGGAAATCGGCATATTGGTGAAGGTATTCACGAGGTACACCTGGGGGACGGGTTCCGGGTCTGACTTGGCCGTGGCCGTGACCCCGGAGGGAGACGTGTATTTTTCACCGGGGGAAATCACGTAAAGCCCGACCCGGACATTCTGCCCCTCCAATTGCGTGATGCCGGCGGGATTGTAATAAATGGCGGACGGATTATCGGCGGTGGCCGCCTCGGCATCACCGCGCGCAATCGCTTCCGGATCCTGATTGGGCAGGCGGAACGCGCCGGCCGGCGAGTTTATCGGGGTCAAAAAACCGAGGCCCAATCCCAGCAAAAATGTCCATCGGATGGGCGGGAAGCCCCGGCCGGACTTAATCCACTGGCTCAATTTATTTTTCATAGTGTAATGTTGTGTTGCGATGTCCCATACGACTCCTGTCCTGTAACAAGACAAGCACCCGTTTTACCTGTTCCGATCCGATGAGTCTGGCCGGACATTCCCCATGCAAGCGGTGTGGACTGGACAGAGCAATGGCGGTGCCAGTTACGACCTGCGAGAATCGCTTTGTTTTGGCTCAAAAAATGTTCCATCCTAGCGGTGAAATGAGAAAGGTTCCTCAAGGCAACGGAAATGGGCATGGGGCCGGTGGACTGTTGCAACCATCCGAAAAACGGACCACCCCGCCTCCGCACGCCAGCGCGCCGGCCTCCGAGCTCAAGGAAAGCCGGGTGATGTTTCAAACGCATGATGGCCTGGAATTGCAAGGCGTGCCCGTACGGGTGACGCGTCACCACGTCGTCTTTGAACTGTACAATCCTGGCACGGCTCCACGGCTTTCCGAAGCCATTAATGAATTCGTCATCATTCTCCAGACCCGAACGGTTTATTCGGGCCGCGCCGTTGTCCGCAACGTGGTGGATGCCGGGTCAAAAATGGTGTGCGACGCCAGCCTGGACGAAACACGGTGGCTCGACCTGAGCGCAGATTTGGTCGTGAAATGCGACGACCAGCTCGTGGGGGAATTCAACAAGTTTGTCAAGGAATGGCAGAAACTCTACCGGGTGCTTCCGGAATTCAAGGAAGCCGTAACGGACATCGAGATGTTCCTGACCGACCTGCGGATTTGGCTGGAGCAGGTCGAATTGGGCGTTCATTCCCAGCCGGAATACAGGCGGGCGCCATTGGAACAGGCGGTCATCAAAAAAATAAGCCCGAATATAATCCCCTTGATTAACGGGTTGTTCGAAAGGTTTGAACTGATCGCCAAAAAGCTGAACGAAGACACCTATCCGGCCCATCGCAATTACATTCAAAGGCACTTGCACCCCATCGTGTTGTGCGCTCCCTTCGCCCATCGCGCCTATCAAAAACCCCTGGGCTACGCCGGCGATTATGAGATGGTCAATATGATGACCCGAAATGCACAGGAAGGCGCCTCCCTCTTCGCCAAGATTTTCAACGTCTGGCTGGTGCAACAAGGTTCGGCGGCGGCGCATCGCAACCGGCTGACGTATCTCACCAAATGCATTGAGATGGAGACGCTGCGGGTCGGGCGCGAAAAGCGAAAGGCCCGCATCTTCAACTTCGCCTGCGGCCCGGCGGTGGAGGTGCAGCAATTTCTCGATTACTCCCCCTTGAGCGACCAGGTCGAATTCACGCTGGTGGATTTTGACAGTGAAACCCTGGCCCACACCCAAAAGGCGATCAACAGCATCAAGGAACGCTTCGGGTGGCGCACCTCCGTCCAGTTCCTGAAGCAGAGCGTTTTGCAATTGATCAAAGAGGGGCACCGGCCGATGGCAACCGGCGATAAAACGGACCATGAGTTCGATTTCATTTATTGCGCCGGGCTTTTCGATTATTTGACCGATCACGCCTGCAAACAAATGATAAAAATCTTTTACCATTGGCTGGCGCCCGGCGGATTGCTGGTCGTTACCAATGTGACCCCGCTCACTTCCAACCGGGGCAGTCTGGAACTGATCCTGGACTGGCACCTGATCTATCGCGACGCGGCGCAACTGAAGCAAGTGTGCTCCGGCATAATTCCCGAGGACGAAGTTCGCATCAAGAGCGACAAAACCGGGATAAACATATTCATGGAAGCCAGGAAATCGAACCATGGCCAATAACGACAATTCGAAGGAACCTGAATTCTGGGAGGCATTTTTAGCCAACGAACGGGAGGTTCGCATCAGCACCGGCCGGCTCGCCTGTGCCCTGGTATTCGTATTGATGCCGCTCGGGATCGTGCTCGATTATTTCGTTTATCCCGGACACGTGGTCGAGTTCCTGGAACTGCGACTCTTATGTTCGCTGCTGGTGATGGGTATTTGGTCCCTGCACTCCACCGCCATCGCCCGCAAACATTACCCGGTGGTGGGATTGCCGATCGTGATTCTCCCCGCGTTTTTCATCACGTGGATGGTTTATGAGACCGGTTCGGCTTCCCCCTACTATGCCGGGTTGAACCTCATCCTGCTGGCCGTGAGCGCCGTGGGCCATTGGAGCATGTTGGAGACTTTTCTCGCGGTGGGCAGTGTCATTGTCATGTACCTAGCATCCTGTGTCTTCAAAGGACTGGGCACGGAAAGATTTGGGGCCATTTTTAACAACCTGTATTTCCTCGTGCTGACGGGAATCATTGTGATTTGCGGAAATCGTCTTTTTAACCAGTTGCGCTTTCGTGAATTCACCCTGCGTTACGAGTTAAACAAAAACCGGCAGGAACTTGAGGAAACCAACCGGAAACTGGTGGAACTGGACCGCCTCAAGAGCCGGTTTTTCGCCAACATCAGCCATGAATTGCGCACGCCCCTCACGTTGCTGCTCTCACCCCTGGAAACCCTGCTCCAGCGCTTCGCCGGCAAGGTGGACAACAGCGTCCACGACCTGCTGCTCACCATGCATTCCAACGGCATGCGGCTGTTGAAGTTGATCAATGACCTGCTCGACCTCATCCGCCTCGAAGCCGGCCGGATGGAAATCAAAAGCGAACCGATGGAGGTGGCCGACTTCATCAAGGGCCTGGCCAGCGCGGCCCGGCAGGTGGCGGAGGACAAACACATCAAGCTGGAAACCTATACCGACCTGCGGCTGGGCGTGGTGGCCGCCGACTCCGATAAACTGGAAAAAGTCGTGCTCAATCTTTTGTTCAACGCCCTGAAGTTCACGCCGGCCGACGGGCGCGTGGAGTTGCGGGCGGAAAAGCGGGGCGAAGAACTCGTTTTTATCGTCAGCGACACCGGCATCGGCATCGCCGAAAAAAACCTGGCGTTTGTGTTCGACCGCTTCTGGCAGGCGGACAGTTCGGCTCAACGCAAATATCAGGGCGTCGGCATCGGGCTGGCGCTGGTCAAGGAATTGACCGAGATGATGCACGGCAGCGTGGTCGTGGAAAGCCAGGAAGGCAAGGGGACGACCTTTACCGTGCGGCTGCCGTATCAAAAAGCGGAGTTGCCGCCCAAAACCCAACCGGGCGCATCCGCCGAAACCGGTGTGGTCGCCTCGGAGGAATGGTTGATCAATTTGTACCGCCGCGCGGAGCTGTTCCCGGCCATGGTGTCCCTGCGCGGCGCGGCCAAACCCGTGGAATTGGGCAAACGCGGGCGGCGGCCGGTGGCACTGGTGGCCGACGATGAGCCGGATATGCGGCGCTTTTTGCGGTCACAACTCGATCAGGATTATGACGTGCTGGAGGCGGCGGACGGCCTCCAGGCCATGGAAAAGGCGACGCAATTTCTGCCGGACATCATTTTGCTGGACATGATGATGCCGGAGATGGATGGTCTGGCCGTGTGCCGGGAGTTGCGCAAACGCGAGGAGACCGCCGCCGTGCCGATCATTCTGCTGACGGCGCGGGCGGACGAGGAAACCAAATTCAACGCGCTGGAATTGGGGGCGAATGATTTTCTGGCCAAGCCCTTTTCCTCCACCGAACTGCACGCGCGCATCAAAAACCTCGTTGAATCCTATGATTCCCGGCGCAAACTCTCCAGGCAGAACCGGGCGCTGTCCACCACCATCGATCAGCTCAAGGAAACGGAACTCCAGCTGGTGCAGTCCGAGAAGCTCGCCTCGCTCGGCCGCATGAGCGCAGGCATCATCCACGAAATCAACAATCCGCTGAATTTCGCCACGACGGGCCTCTTCGCCCTGCGCAACAAGTGCAAACACCTCACGCCGGAGGAACGCCAGGAGTACGAGGAAATCCTGGGAGACATCGAGGAGGGCATGAAACGTGTGCGCAATATCGTGTCCGATTTGCGCATGTTCACGCACCCGGAACCCGGCCCGGCCGAACTGGTGGACGTGGCGGAGGCCGTGAACACCTCGCTGCGCTTTCTCGCCGGCGAATGGAAGGACAAGGTGGAGGTCGAATTGAAAGTCATCCCGGGGCAGATCGTTCTGGCCAGCCGCAACAAATTGATTCATGTTCTGGTGAATTTGCTGCAGAATTCACTGGACGCGATGCGAGACAAGAAATTCGAAAACGAGCGGCCCGCGATTACGATCCAGGGCCGGACGGAAGACGACCGGAGTCTCATCGTCATTCGCGACAACGGTCCGGGCATCGAGCAAAAGAACCTGGACAAGATTTTTGACCCGTTTTTTACCACCAAGGACGTGGGCGAGGGCATGGGGCTGGGCTTGAGCATCTGCCATCGTATTGTGCGGGGATTCGGCGGACACATTGCCGTCCAGACCGAGGTCGGCCGATTCTGCGAATTTACCCTGGATTTCCCCACCCAGGCCAAACCAATTAGCGAACTGGAAATGGAACATGGAGAACCTGTACGACTATAGAAAATTTGCGGTCCTTTACGTGGACGACGAAGAGAAGTCATTGACCAACTTCACGCGCGCGTTTGGGGAGCAATTCCGCATCATGACGGCGACCACCGCCCAGCAGGGCCTCAAGCTGCTGGAGGAACACGCCGATGAAATCGGGCTGCTCATGACCGACCAGCGGATGCCCGGTGAAAAGGGCGTGTGGCTTTTGGAACGGGCGCGGCAGTTCCGGCCGCGCGTCATCCGGGTGCTGGTGACCGCTTATGCGGACATGGAAGCCGCGATTGCCGCGGTCAACACCGGCGCCATTTACAAATACGTCTCCAAACCGTGGGACCCGCCGCAACTGGAACAAACCCTGAAACGCGGCCTGGAATTTTTCATCGTGCAGGCTGAGCGCGACCAGTTGCTTCGCGAAAAGATGTCCGTCCTGCACAACATGCTGATCGCCGACCGGATTGTCAGCCTGGGCCTGCTGGCCGCCGGCTTGAGCCATCACATCCGCAATTCGCTGGTGGCGGTCAAAACCTTCCTCGATCTCGCGCCGGTAAAAATGAGCGAGGAAAAGACGGATTTGCAGGGCCTGCGCAACCCCGATTTTTGGAAGGATTACCACCGGAACGTCCAGTCGCAGATCGAACGAATCAACTCGCTGCTCAAGGACCTTTGGACCGCGTCGTCCAATCCCTCGGCGCCGTTCACCGACCAGGTCTCGCTGCACCAGATCGTCGGCGACGCGGTGAAATTGCTGCAGGAGCCGTTTGCAGCGCGGCGGATTGAGGTGGACAGCCGGATTCCGGACACGCTCCCCATGTTGCGGGTGGACAAGCTGAAATTCAGCCGGCTGTTTGAACTGTTGTTGAAGGAGGAACTGGCGATGCTCCCGGCCGGCAGCCGCGTCACGCTCACGGCGGAATTGCGGGATGGCCCGCCGCCGGAAATCGTCGTCCTGATCAACGACAACGGTCCGGGGTTGCCGGAGGACGCGTTGCGCGCGGTTTTCGACCCGTTTGTGGTGCACGACCACAAGCCGTCCGAATATGGCATCCATTTGATGGCCTGTTTTTTCATTGTTCACCACCATGGCGGCAAGATCGAGGCCCGAAGCCAGCCCGGCAAAGGCACCACCTTCACCCTTCACCTGCCGCTTCAACCGGAGCCGGTGGCCATCTCATCCAGCGACACCGATTTCCTCAAAAAAGCGCTGCTGAATGACAATTTGTGGGAAAAATTGCTCACTTCCGCCTGATCTTTTGCAACCCGGCGGTAAAATTTTCCCGTTTCCGTCAAGATTAGGTTGACCTTCGGGGCCAATTTGTAGACTATAGTTGGCAGTGACTGGAATCGAGCATCGCCGTCACTGGCTCAGAGTACAATGAAAACCATTTTGGTGTTGTCTCCTCATCCAGACTTCGCCGAAGTGATTGAGGCGGGTCTGAACCGGGAGGAATATCGCATTGTTCATCGAATCGGGGTGGAGGAAGCCGAGCCTTTGCTGGTGCACGGGTTGATCAGCGCGTGCATTTTGGACATGGACCTCATCGGGGTCCAGGGAATCTGGGTCATCGAACGACTTCGCCGGCGTGACAACAACTGTCCCATCATCGCCTACACCGCCGAGAGCCAGTCCGAATGGGAGGAGGAAGCTTTTCTACACGGCGTCACCCATGTGCTGACCAAACCCGTTCGCGCCCGTTTGCTCGGTTCCCTGCTCGAACGCCTGTGGGCGACCCCCAAATACGAACAGTCTCACACCGGTCAACCAGCCAGCCATACCCCCTTGCTGCCGTCGGCTGCATTTTCACGCCCGGTGGAATCGTCTTCCGCCCGCTTTGTCAACGCGGCACAAACGCTGGGTGTCCTGCGCGATTTTTCGTCCATCCTCACGCATTCCCTGAATGCCGAGGCCATGCTCAAACAATTCCTGCTGTTCCTGCGTGAAATTTTCAGCGTCAATCGCGCCGCCATTTTCGTGAACCGTCCCGCGCTGCCGCTCGGCCAGACCCTGTCCCTGGGCCAGAACCGCGGACTGCATGCCACCGCCGCCATCGGGCTCTCTTCAGGACTGCTCGAACATTTTGAATTGTCACTCGAGGCCGGCATCGGCGGGCAACTGGTCCGACTGGGCAGAATCCTCCGCCGCGACAGCGACGAAGCCCGGGCCGACGCCGAGGCCCAGAAGGAATTTGAATTGCTCGGCGCCCAGGTCGCCGTGCCCGTGCTCGACCGCGAAACGGTCGTGGGCGTCGCCGTTTTCGACGGCCGCGTCACCGGCGAACCGCTGGTCAATACCGAATTGGAGCTGATCTTCCGTTTGCTCGAACAGGTTGGCCTGGCCCTGCGCAACATCTGGCTGCATGACCAGCTCGCCGGCAACCACGAAATGATGACGGATGTGCTGCGTGAACTCAGCAGCGCGTGCGTCGTCGTCGGGCGCGACCTCCGGGTGCTCCATGCCAACAAGGCCGCCCGCCGCCATTTCGGCCACAAAAACCGGCGCACCGGCGAACTCGAGTTCAGCGATTTGCCGCAGGTGCTCGGCGCGAAGATTTACCAGGTCCTGCACACTGGCGCAGCCATGGGCCCGTTCCGTTACGAACCCGAGAGCTCCCCGGGCTCCGTTTATAGCGTCAATGTCGTGCCGTTTCAGCGGGGGAATTCCACAGTGCCGGTTTCCGCCCTGCTCACCGCGGAAGACCTCACCCAAACCGAGCAGTTGCGCCATCTGGAAGTCGAAGCCGCCAACCTCCGCCTGATCAAGGCCATGGCCGACCGGCTGGCACACGAAATCGGCAACGCCATGGTGCCGCTCTCCACCCACCAGCAGTTGCTGGGGGAAAAATTCCGGGACGCGGAGTTCCGCAAGTCGCTCGACTTCGCGCTCGCCGACGGCGTCAAGCGCGTCTCGCGTTTGCTCAATCAGATGCGTTTTCTGGCGCGGGAAAACGAACCGGAATCGCAGGCGTTTCCGGTCGAACCCCTCATCGAAGAGGCTTACCAGGAGGCGCGCAAGCATCAACCTGCCGAAAAAGCCCAGTTGCAGTGCGAGGACGGCGGCAAACCCATCGTCATCACCGGCGACCGGGCCGCCCTCAAACATGCGCTGGCGGAAATCATGCTCAACGCCTTGCAGGCCAATCCCAAGGAACCCAAAATCGGCGTGCGCCTTCACACCAATCCCAGCAACGCCGGCCGGCGCGAACTGGAGATTGAAGTGCGGGACAACGGCACGGGTTTCACTTCTGAAACCGCGCAGAAGGTTCCCTCGCCCTTTTTCACCACCCGCAACGTCGGGCTGGGCCTGGGCCTGACCGTAAGCCGGAAGATTATTGAGACGCACCACGGCAAACTGGAAATCGTTCCGCCGCAGGCCGGCCAACATGGCACCGTGCGCATCCTGTTGCCGATCGATTCCAGTCCCACTACGGCTGCGTGAACGCGTGGTCGGCCGGGCGCCCCGCCTTCACCCAGGGCAGTTGGTCCAGTGTGATGGCCTGATCGCAGTTGTAGGTGGCGCGAATTCCCCGCGCCGTGGCTCCACCTTCCGTGGGATCGTCCCAAACCATGAACCAGGTCCAACGCGGCTGTTCCTTTAAAATTTCCGGCGACGGCGCGGCCCCCACCTCCGCCAGGGCAATCGGTTTGTTTTTGGCCAGGGCCCGCAACTGGTCGTATTGATTCCGGGCAAAGCCCGTGCGGTAAATGTCCGTGCCGAGAACGTCCACGACATCATCTCCCGGATAATAGGTGTCGTACGGATCCACGTTCGGCGGCGTCACCTCGTTGGCGCCGTAAACCCAGATCAAATTGTTCAACCGGTGAAAGTTCACCAGCCGGTCAAACAACATCCGATACAATTTTTTGTAGCCGTCGTCTCCGGGTCTTTTGCCCCACCAAAACCAGCCGCCGTTCATCTCATGATACGGCCGCCAGAGCACCGGCACGTGCGCGTCCCGCAATTGTTTGAGAAACCACGCGATGACATCCACCTGTGATTTCCAGCGTTCGTTGATTTCCGTTCCCGGCGTGATCAAGTCGTGCCACTGTTCATCGGTCAACTGGCCCTGAATGGAATCCTTGAATTTCACCGGCTCATCTTCAATCGGCCGCACCGCGTGCCACATGAGCACAATCACGTAGCCTTCGCGATATTTCTGGATCGCTTCGTCCACAATTTGCTGTCGGAAGTTGATGCCGTCCCAAGTGCCGGGTGAATCGAAGCCGAAATCCATGCCAAAGACCGCCGGGGGATGCCCGCCGGCGCGTTCCGCCTCGACCAGGCGCGCCGAACGCAGCAGCGGCACGGCGTGCTGGCCGGTCAGCGTGTGATTGCCGGAAATACCATAAAGATATTGCAGCAATTGCACCGCCTCCGGCGAGGCGTCTGGCGTGACCGGCTTGACGGCGGAAGACGCCGTGTCGTCCGCGAAAAGCGCTGGCGCAGCCGCGCAAAAGATGGCGAGAAAAATCCCCGGGAAGATTCGTTTGAGGTTCATGGCGTGGACGTTAAACTTCCGTCTTTATTCACGTCAACGCCTTTTCACCGGGATCACTTCGGGCCGGCAGCCGGAAATCACCGGGCGGCCTGTGACCGGACCCTCTGCCGGTTAACGGCCTTTTGCAAAGGCACCAGACTGGAATTGGTGGAGTGAAGCAGGCATTCCATGATGAAACAACACTGTTGCCGGGCCCCGGCGCCATTAAAATGCGTGGTGTCATTTTCGAAAGTATTGGTGGCGGTATTGGCCTGATAAACCCGCGCCCCCGATTTCCCCACCGAGTTGTAAAACTCAATGGAAGCCGGCAAAACATCCAGGACCGGAACATTCATGTTCGTTCCCAGTTCGCGCATGGCCTGCGCGTAGTGCTGCAGGCTGTCCCGTTTGAGCTCATGCTCCGATTGGTAATCCCGGCGCGTCGGCGGGGTGAGCAGCACCGGAATGCCGCCCTGGGCGCGGGCCTGATTGATGTCATTGGACAAATAACTCTTGAAGGTGGTTTCCGGGTTGGTGTAACGGGCGGGGTCTTTGGTTTTGGCGTCGTTGTGACCGAACTGGATGAAATAGTAGTCGGCGTGCGTGGCAAGGCAGGCCGCCCATTTCCCTTCATCGTAAAAACTCTTTGAACTTCGCCCCGATGACGCCAAATCATCCACCACCACGTTGGTGGTGAAAAAATTGGAAAGCACCTGGCCCCAGCCGGTCCGCTTCCCATAATCAGACGGAGGGAAACCGGCGGCGGTCGAATCGCTCGCGATGGTGATTTTCAGGGAAGCCGCCCCGCCGTTGAGCGAAATGAACATAAGCCCCAGGGCCATCCACGATGACCCGGACCGGACGATACCAAACAAACAATGGTGATCGGCTTGCATTTTTCGAATGACGTTTATTCCGGCAAACCCGGCCAAAATCAATCATGCCCGTTGCGGGTGGATTATTTTCCCTCCACGCCCCGGAGATAGGCAAAGACAAGCTCGGGCAAATCGCGGCTGTAACCGCCTTCAAGCACGCTGAACATCGGCACGCCGAAGGCCCTCAAGGACTGCCCAAGCCATTGGAAATCATTCGCTTCCAATATACCACCATCAAGTGGGTCGCGGGCATACGCGTCGAACCCGGCGGACACCGCAATGAGATCGGGCCTGAACCTGTTCAAATCGTCCAACGAGCGAACCAGTGTGGCGCGATAGGTTTCGCGCGGTGCGGACGGCATGACCGGATAATTGAAGCAATTATTGCCGGCATTCGCGCCGCCGGTACCGGGATAAAAGGGATGTCGGTGGACCGAAAAAAAGGCGACGCCGGGCCGGTTCAACAGGATGTCTTCCGTACCGTTGCCGTGGTGCACGTCGAAATCATAAACGGCAACGCGTTTGGCGCCAACCGCCACGGCTTCCAGCGCGGCGATCGCGATATTATTTAAATAACAAAAGCCCATGACCTGGCCGCGCAGGGCGTGGTGGCCGGGCGGCCGCATGAGGCTGAAAACGTTTTCACCGTTGCGCGCGGCTTTCAGGGCGCCCAGCGCCGCAGCCGCGGCCGCGCGTGCATGATCGGCGATGTCCTCGTAAAATGGGGTGTCCCCGTCGAAATCCTCCGGAATTTTCAGGCGCGCGAGCAGTTCAGGCGCATGCGCGCGCAATAGCTGTTCATCACTCACTTCACCCGGCGCGGCCCAATCGACCGGCAGTTCCTTCTGCTGTTTCAGATGCGCAATCGTCGCCGTGACCCGCCGGGGATTTTCGGGATGGCCATGACTCGAATAACCGGCGCAGCGTTCGTCGGTGATGATTTTCACGAACGGAATTAAGCACGAATAAACGCGAATGAACACCAATTATTGAATTTCACCGGCCAGATGCCTGTGCCATGCTCATTTCCCTTATGACCAACGCAACCGCCACCCGCGTTGCGGCCATCGCCGGGTTTCTGGCCGTGGCGCTCGGCGCGTTCGGCGCGCATGGACTGAATAAAATCCTGGCGCAAAATGGAACGGCGGCTATCTGGGAAACGGCCGCCCTTTACCATTTCATTCATGCCGTCATGTTGTTTGTGCTGGCCGGACGGAAGCCGCTGGCCATCGGACCCTGGTGGTGCTTTCTGACGGGCATCGTAATCTTTTCCGGCTCGCTTTACCTGCTGGCGGCAACCGATGCGCGCTGGCTGGGCGCCATCACGCCGGTGGGGGGAATCGGCTTCCTGGCAGGGTGGCTTTGGCTGGCAATTACCGCCAGCCGGATGAAGGATTAAGCGGCGTGTCTTCAAATGCGCCCGGAGCGCGGCGGTGTCGAAGGCCTGCCGCAGCACACGTTTGAGGCAAAGGTCTCCGGCCAATCCGTGCGCGACGCGGCAAGAGACGAAGGTTGGATACGCCCTCGACTTTTCCGCTCTGCTATTGAAAGTTGCTGTGGCTTCTGGAATCATTCTCCAGTGGGCCTGTAGCTCAATTGGTTAGAGCAGAGCACTCATAATGCTTTGGTTCTCGGTTCAAGTCCGAGCAGGCCCACCAACCGTTTACCCGCTCGAACTTGTCCGCCCGGAGTGAGGGTCAGCCACCCGCCGGAAATCCATCTTTCCAAACAGTTTAACGTCAATTTTCATTGCGGCCTGGCGCCCAAGCTGTTTTGTTTCTCCGCGCCGCGTGAAAATCACGAATCTGAATCCGGACTCCGACATTGGCGCCAGCGGATGGCTTGTCGAGGTGGACGAGCATCGCATCCTGCTCGACGCCGGAATGCATCCCAAGCGCGAAGGGCGCGCGGGCCTGCCGACGTTCAACAAGGCGGGCAATGCCGACCTCGATGCCATTGCGATCTCGCACTGTCATCACGATCATGTAGGCGCGCTGCCGGTTGCGGCCCGGCATTTTTCCAAGGCGCATGTGCTGATGACGGAGCTGAGTTATTTCATCGTCGAACGCGTGCTGCACAACTCGGTGAACGTGATGACGCGCCAGCGCGACGAACTGGGCATCCGTGAATATCCGCTCTACACCCACGACGAGGTGGATGACCTCGCGCCGCAATTCCAGGGCTTCAAATACAACCGCGAAATCGAATGGGCCGCGTTTCACAAATCGCGCGCGGGACTGCCTACGCCGACGCTGGAATTTTTTGACGCCGGCCACACGCTGGGTTCGGCGGGCATCCTGATTCGCGGCCGGAAGGAAACCCTGTTTTACACCGGCGACGTTTGCTTCCACGACCAGACCATCCTGCGGGCGGCGCGGTTTGAAGACGTGAAGGCGGACGTGCTCATCATGGAAACCACCCGGGGCAACCGCGCCACGCCAGCGGGATTCTCGCGCGAAAGCGAAATCGAACGGCTGGTCGCTGCCATTCAGCGCGCGCTCAAACGCAAGGGCTGCGTGCTGATTCCGGCGTTCGCCCTGGGCCGCACCCAGGAGCTGCTGGCGTTGCTGGCGTTGCTGATGCGCGCGGGCAGATTGAAGTCGCAGCCCATCTACATCGGCGGCCTGGGCCGCGTGTTCACGGAGATCTACGATTTGGAGGCGCACCGCACCCACCGTCAGCACACCAATCTCCAATTGCATGAGGCGCTGGAATTGATCGTGCTGGAAAAAGGTCAGGCGGAAAAAATGAAACTGGGCGGCGGGCGGATTTTTGTCATCACCGCCGGGATGATGAGTGAGAACACGGCGGCGCACGACCTCGCCACGCGCATGATTGGAGACGAACGACAATCCATCTTCTTTGTCGGCTATGCCGACCCGGACACGCCGGGTGGGCGGTTGAAAGCGGCGAAACCGGGTGAGGCGTTCGTGTTCAGCCCCAGTGCCGGCCGCGTCACGCGCCGGTGCGACCTGCAGGATTTTGATTTGACGGCCCACGCGAACCGGGAGGACCTGCTGGATTTTGTCGGCCGGGTTTCGCCACGCGCGATTTTGCTCGGTCATGGCAGCGATGACTCGCGCGCATGGTTTGAGGAGCAAATCCGGTCTCGCCACCCGAAGATTAAAATCATCCAGCCACAACCGGGAAATGCGGTGATGGTGTAAAAAAACCGCCGGCGAATTCAATTCGCCGGCGGTCGCGATCAACCGTAAAGTTTAGCCATTTCCGCTGACGATGTTGCCGAGGTTGAAAATCGGGAGGTACATGCAGATGACCATTCCCCCGATGAGCAATCCCAAAAAGACGATCAGGAGCGGCTCCAACAGCGACATCAGGCCGGTAAGCATGGTTTCGATTTCCTCGTCGAGGAAATTGGAGACCCGCTCCAGCATGTTATCAATGTTGCCGGTCTGCTCGCCGGCGCTGATCATCCGGACAATCATGCTGGGGAAAACCGGGTGTTTGCCCAGCGCCGTGGCAATTCCCTCACCCCGTTCAATATCACCGGAAGCCGCCTTGATGGCTTTCTCCATGACGGTGTTGTCAACGGTTTGCGAAACAATCTGTAAAACTTCCAGAATCGGCACGCCGCTGCGAATGAGCGACGCCAGGGTACGGGTAAAGCGGACGAGACAGATTTTATGGGCAATGGGGCCGAAAACCGGCAGTTTGATGCGTTGCCGGTCCCAAAAATCGCGTCCGCTCTTGGTCTTGATGAAGTGAAGCCAGCCGTAGACTATCGCCGCCAAACCGATAAGAAAAACCCACAAATAGTGCCCCATCAGGTCGCTCAGGGTCATCAGGAATTCGGTCGGCCCCGGTAATTTCGCGCCAAAACTCGAGTAAACATCTTTGAAGACCGGGACGACCTTCACCAACAGAAAGACGGTGATGCCGATGGCCACTGTGCTGACCACGATGGGATACATCATGGTGGTTTTGACCTTCCGGCGCAGACGGGCGCTGTTTTCAAGATAGGTCGCCAGTCGCGCAAGAATTTCCGCCAGCAGACCGCCCTTTTCACCCGCCGCCACCATCGAAATATAAAGCCGGCTGAAGGCTTTGGGATGCTTCTGCAGCGCTTCCGAGAAACTCTCGCCGCTTTCCACCCGCGTGGTGATATCCCGAATCACATCACGCATGACCTTGTTCGGAGACTGGTCGGACAGTGCCTGGAGCGACTGAACGATGGCAATACCGGCGTCAATCATGGTCGCTAACTGGCGCGTGAACACCACCAGGTCCGCCAAAGAAACCTTGCCACCCTTGGTTTTGCCTTTTTTGGAAACCTTTTCCTCGATGGATACCACCAGCAGGCTTCGATTCAGCAACGCAGCCACGGCGGCCTGTTCGGTCGCGGCCTCCACCGTGCTGCGAATTTCACGGCCGCTGGCCGTCTCGCGGGCTACATAAGAATAAGAGGGCATATGTGTTTGATATTAAATTGTTTTACCGACCGACCCGTATTGTTGTTTTGTTCGCTTTCCGGCTCATTTTTTACAGCTCCAGCCGTGGCCCTACCAAAGCATCCTTTATTCCAAACTTGGGCCCGAAAATTGGGCCCGCTGAATGCCTCAAGTTCGTCCAATTCGTGCACAAGAATGGGATAAAAAACGGGGCCAAATTGTAACTGACTCTTTGTCAGAACGTTGCATGGATGCAATTCCCCAAAAAAAATGTTGTCAAATGTCCAAAATTTCCCTATTTTCACCGCTAATCGCACCTTGCGGTGCCGGGACAAACAGTGTTTGTTCTGTAGTGCACAGGCACAAAGCAAAAAAACATTAACAAACAACATCGGAGGAACCAGATGAAGTTTAATAAATGGACAGTAGGTCTGGCGGCGGTCGGGGTGGTCAGCCTCGCATCGGCCGCTCGCGCAGACGAGAAAGTGATCCCCTTACAAACCGCGCTATCAAACACTACCATCAGTGGTTATGTGGACACTGCAGCCGAGTGGAATCCCGGAACAGATCAGAATCCGAATGGCGGACCACATCTTCCCGGCTATAGCTATGCGAAAAATGACGGGTTCAGTCTGAACGCCGTTGATATCGCCATTGATAAGCCGGAAGACGAAAGTCCCTGGGCTGCTGGCTATCATGTTGAAATGATGTTCGGCCCCAATAATCCGGTCGGCATCTCCTATGTCAACTCAATCGGCCTTAACGAGATTCGTCAGGCCTTTTTAAGATTGCGCATGCCGGTCGGCAACGGCATTGACTGGCAGGTTGGCGTTTGGGACACCATTGTTGGCTACGAATCCAACAGCGACCCGCTGAATCCAAACTACACCCGCTCTTACGGCTATACCATTGAGCCAACCACCCACACGGGTGTTCTGGCCACTTATAAAATCAACGACATGGTCACCCTTCAGGCCGGTATCGCTGACGGCTCCAATGTGGCAGGAGGTCCAGCTGGCTTTAATGGGACTTCCGCAATTGAGTCTCAGAAAGCCTATATGGGAGACATTCAGTTCACGGCACCGGATAGCGCTGGCTTTGCGAAAGGCGCGACGCTTACTGTGGCGGTGATTGATTCCGCCGGTGTTGGCGCTGCGGCTGGCTCCACGAGCTTCTATGCGGGTGCCACCATCCCGACACCAGCGTCTGCCCTCAAGGTTGGTGCGTGTTTTGATTACCTTGACGAGCATGACGGTGGTGTTACCGGCAATAGCGCTAACGATAGCATCTGGAACATTGCGCTCTACAGCACATTCCAGGCAACGGACAAGCTGTCCTTCAATCTGCGCGCTGAATATCTGGATGACCAGGACGCAGGCTTCGGTTCGGGCACGTTTGTCTATGCTCAAAACACTGCGGAAGAACTCACGGCCACTGCCCAATACAATCTGTGGGCAAACGTCATCAGCCGCGTGGAATTCCGTTGGGACCATGTTGAACACGGCAATTCCTTCGGTGCCAGCTCAGCCACCGGCAACGCCTTCAGGGGCAACGACTTCCTGCTGGCTTTGAACTTGATCTACCAGTTCTAATTTAGGTTGGAACTTTCAAGCCCCTTCCGGCACACCGGAAGGGGTTTTTTATTTCAAGGCCCGCGTAAGTCGCTCGGCTTCCTGAAATCCAGTAGTGATTGAAATCCGCTTGCCGTCTTGGACTGCGGTGGTCCTGACACCGCTTTTGAGCGCCAGACACGCCTTCCGGCAATATTCGTCATCGTACCTGCCGGCAAAGAGCATAATAAAGGCCCTTGCGTGAATCGTGGCGGCCATTATTTTTCAATCCAACCGTGAACAAGCCATTGTCGCTCCGTCAAAATTTGCTGCCGCAAATGATCAAAAATTCAGAGGCAGCCTGGGCACGTCATAATTATGCGCAAGCGATTGAAATTCTAGAGCATGCCGGCCGGCTGGCTCCGAACGAGCCGCATATCTGGCTTTATTTGGGGCGTTGCCACGGCATGCGTTATGACTACGATACAGCGGAACGCTATTTTGAAAAGGCCATCCGCGTCGAGGGCTGGAAAACGGAATCCTTCCTGAAAGCAGGCCGTTACTGCCTTCCGTTTCGCGGATATGAAATGGCGGCCCGTTTTTTCGAGCGCGCCTTGAAACGGGACGGAGACACAAGTGAAATCCTGGTGGAACTGGCGCGAATTCGCCTGCGGCAGGGTCGTCTTGACGACGCCACTGAACTGTTGGATCGTGCGTCACAGTCGAACCATGACTTTACGCCGATGCTGCTGGTGCGCGCACACCTGCATCGCCTGGCCGGGCAACTGGAGGAAGCGGAAAAAATTCTTCGTTCGTTTGTCACCAAACCCGGACCAAACGGGTGGATCCAGGCCGAAGGCTGGTATGAGCTGGGGTCAACGCTTGACCGCCAGGGACGTTACGACGAGGCCATGCAGGCGTTTCTGGAAGCCAAGTCGGTGAAACTGCCGGTGACCGCACCACCCGGCATCGACCCCAAGACTGCTGAAGCCGACACGAAGCAAATGATTGATTTCCTGTCAACCGGCGCCCTGCGGCGCTGGCACGAATCTGGCGGCGTCCCGCCGCCACGGCGGTTGGCCTTGTTGTGCGGTCACCCGCGTTCCGGCACCACCTTGCTGGAGCAGATATTGGATTCACACCCGGAAATCATATCCGCGGAAGAAACGCAAATTTTTTACGAAGAGGCATTCGTTCCCTTCATTCGCGGCCTGCCGCTGAAATCCATCTCCCTCATTCCGATTTTGGAGTCCGTTTCCCCGGAACGGTTGCGTCGGGCCCGGGAAGATTATTTTTGCTGTATCAAACGATTCATCGGCCAAGCCGTGGGCGAACGACTGTTGATTGATAAAAACCCATCCCTGACTTCACTACTCCCGGCGTTTATCCGGGTTTTTCCTGAAGCCAGCTTTTTAATTGCGCTCCGTGACCCGCGCGACGTCTGTCTGAGCTGTTTCATGCAACCCCTGTTTCCAACCACCCCGTCAAGCTCGACTTACTCGACTCTGGAGGCATCTGCCGCTGAATACACCTCCATCATGGGCTTGTGGCAGGCCATCAAACCACATATGCCCTGTCCCTTCCTGGAAGTGCGCTATGAGGATGTGACGGACCATTTGGAGCCGGTCGCGCGGCGCACGTTGGAATTTCTGGGTGTGCCGTGGGACGAACGGGTTTTGACCTTTCAACAACATACCCATAAACTGGTCCGTTCACCGACTTATGGAGACGTGAAAAAACCGATTTCCAAGGGCGCCATCGGACGTTGGCGCAATTACCAGAAATATCTTGAACCTTGTCTGGAACAACTTGAGCCGTTCGCAAAAGCCTTCGGCTACGAATAACCTGCGATTACCCCGTCTCCGGGGTGTAAAAAACGGTCAGGACAAAACTTGGATTCGCCAACATCTTCTCCATAATTCCCCGCCAGATGCAATTCATCCGCGACATTTACGCGACTAAACAAGCCGCGCGGCGGCCAGTCATCTCTTTTGAATTTTTCCCGCCCCGGACGGATGAAGGCGATCTGGCCCTGCTCGAAAAGCATATCCCCGCGCTGCTTCAGGCCAAACCGGATTTCTGCTCCGTCACCTACGGCGCGGGCGGCAGCACGCGTGACAAAACGTTGATGATTGTGGACCGCATCCAACGCCAGCATGGCCTGACGGCGCTGGCGCATCTCACCTGCGTAAACCACACACGCGAACAAGTGCGGGAGTTGCTCGGACGCATCCGCGCCCTTGGCTGTAATAACATCCTCGCGTTGCGCGGCGACCCGCCCGATGGTGGCGAGTTCAGCCCCACCCCGGGCGGTTTTGAGTTCTCCTCGCAACTGGTCAAATTCATCCGGGAAGCCGGTAATTTCTCCGTTGGGGTCGCCGGGTTTCCCGAAGGCCACATGGCCTGTAAGGATGGCAAACACGCCGACTGGCGGCATTTACAGGAAAAGGTGGAGGCTGGCGCCGATTTTGTCCTGACCCAGTTGTTTTTTGACAACGCCGATTACCTCGAATTCCGGGATTATGTGGCAGGCAAACTGGGCGTAAACGTCCCGCTCGTGCCTGGAATCATTCCGATTTTAAGCGCAACCCAAATCACCAAATTTACCCGGCTTTGCGGCGCAAAGATTCCGCCGTCGTTGCGGGGTCAACTTGACCGGTTGGGCAATGATGACGCGGCGGCCATCGAGTTTGGCATTGAATACGCGACCCGCCAGTGCCATGAATTGCTCCGCGCCGGCGTGCCAGGGTTGCATTTCTACACGCTGAACAAATCGCATTCGACCGCGCAGGTCGTGACTAATCTCGGCCTGGCCTGACCATTTTCGATTTACGATATCCGATTTACGCGACGGCGGAGCATTAGGAAGCCGCTCGTAAATCGTAAATCACATATCGTAAATTCTCTTACAAACCCAAATTGCTCGCCACGATGCCAAGCACGCTTAACGGTCCCTGGTCTTCCAGACTGTCAGCAGCCTTGTCCACCTTCTGCAGGGTCAATTTCGCGTTGTTGTAGAATTCCTTGTCGTTGACGAGTTTGCCAACCGAGCCTTGTCCCTGATTGATCTTCTGCAAAATCTGATTCAGGTTCGTCATGGAAGCCGTGGTGGCACGGTAAAGGGTCTCGTCCGTCACGAGTTTGCCGATGGTGCCCCGGCCCTCGTTGACGCCGTTGATGACCTGCTGCGCGGCAGCCACGGTATCCTGCAAATTAGTCACGGTCACCAGCGCAGAATTGTAAAGCGTATCGCTGTAAATCAGTTTTCCGACCGTTCCCTGTCCGCTGGCAATCTGGCCGGAGATGGCTTCAATGTTCGAGATGGAGGCACTGAGATGGTCGCTGTTTTGCCTGATCAAATCGGTCAACGGGCCGAGCAAATTGTTAATGGTGTCACCGGTGAAACTTTTGGTCAGGTTTTGCACGCCGGTGGCAGCGTCATTGAGTTTGGCCATGATGGTGTTAAGATCCGGTTGTTCCATCGTGGCGAGCACGGCGCCATCAACCGCCTTCGGGGCGTCCGGCGAACCGAAATCGACGGCGACAAAATTCTGTCCCATCAATCCGGTGAACCGGATGGTGGCCTGGCTGTCCGTCTTCACCACGGTCCCGCTGTTCAGCTTCATCGTGACGCGGACCTTGTTATTTTCAAGGGCGATTTTTTCAACCCGCCCCACTTCCACGCCGGCCATTTTTACACTGTCGCCAACTTTTAATTCCTGCACGGTGTCAAACAGGGCACTGACCCGGTAGCCGTGCTGGTAAAATTGCCAGCCGTTGAGCGTCTCGACGAGGACCACGGCAGCAATGACCACAAAGACGACAAAAACGCCAAGGCGGGTTTCGAGTGAATTTTTCATAAGCTTGATGGGGATTCGTGTTGAAAGTCTGCGTGCAAAAATTTCTGAAGCGTCGGGTCGTTGAACTGTCTCACCTCCTCCGGCGTGCCGATGGTAAGAAGGCGGCCTTCGTTGATGACCGCGATGCGGTCGGCAATGCCAAAGGCCAGGTCGCGGTCATGCGATACCACGAGCGAGGTGACGTGGATGCGCTGTTTGAGCTTCACAATCTCCCGCCCGATGACCGCCGCGGAGAGCGGGTCGAGCTCGCTGGTCGGCTCGTCGTAAAGAATCAATTGCGGATCAATGACCAGCGCGCGAGCAATGGCCGCGCGTTTTTTCATGCCGCCGGAAAGCTCGTTGGGCATTTTGTCCGCGGTATCCTTAAGACCAACGGCTTCAAGTTTTTCGGCGACGATGCGCGCGATTTCTTCGGGTGGCTTCAGGCGATGTTCAGTCAGATAAAGGCCGACGTTCTCGCCCACGGTCAGCGAACTGAGCAGCGCGCCGGATTGAAAGACCAGCGCCATCCGGTATTTGGCGGCGACTTCGGACGATTGAATGGATTCGCCGTTGATGAGAATCTCCCCTTCGTCCGGGGCTTCCAGGCCGATCAAATGTTTGAGCAAAACACTCTTGCCGCTGCCACTGGGTCCCATAATGACAAAAATTTCGCCGGGCTGGACCTGGAAATCAATGCCCCGGAGCACCTCCTCGCCATTGAAGCTTTTTCGCAATTGGCGTACCTGAAGGCTCACCCCGGAATGATGGTTCGTCGCGTCGATCATCATTTCAAAAGAATGCGGGTCAGCACATAGTCAAAAATCACGATCAGGATAATGGAATTAACGACCGCTTTTGTGACCGAACGCCCGATACCGCGCGGCCCGCCGATGGTCGCCAGGCCCTGGTGACACGAGACCGCACCAATAATCAGCGCGAAGCAAAAGCTCTTGAACACACCGTTGGCCACGTCCTTGGGCTGGACAATGTCCCGCAAATCGGAGAAAAACACCTGGAAGGGAATGTTCATGTGGTTGTTCATGTCGGCGACGACCGCGCCGCCGAACCAGCCTACGAGAATGGAAATGACCACCAGCATCGGCAGCCCAATCGCGATGGCCACCAGGCGCGGCAAGACCAGGTAGTGGATCGGGTCAATGTTCATGGTTCGCAAGGCGTCAATTTCCTGATACACGCGCATCGAGCCAATCTCCGCCGCCATGGCCGAGCCGATGCGTCCGGCGATCAGGATCGCCATCATTACCGGCGCCAGTTCCTTGGCGATGGAGATGCCCACCACGCCGCCCACGGCGCTGGAAAGGCTGCGCTCCACCAGCACCGGGCCGGTCTGCAGCGCGATGACGGCGCCGATGAAGAACGACAGCACACAGACCATCAGCAGGCTCGCGTTGCCGATTTCAAAGAACTGCTCGAACACCTTCTGGCGCTGCCGCCAGGCCAACGGCAGGGCCAGCATCGTGCGCCAGAACAGCAGGATGATTTCGCCGATGTTTTCAAACATAATGTTTCGCGAAGGCAGAATGTAGAGTGCAGACTGACGAATTACCAGTCATGGATTCCCGCGCCGTTTGTCTCCTTTGTTCTTCATTGGCGAATGGTGGATTTGGTTGTAATGACGGGAATATAAAACAAGCGCACTTTTGTTCCGCCGACATTGGATTGATACTGGAAGAGACCGAAAACAAGCGAGCATTCTTTTGCCGCGGGCGCCGTCTCGTGACGGTAAAAATTCCAGAACAGCGACTGGCTTGCCGCCCCGGCTTGGGGATTGTTTTCCGAGCGCCACAATGACCATAACGGCGACCAGTTGCGTTCCACGCCCGGGTTATTGGGGAGCATGGGCTCGATGGGCGCGAGTATTTGCAACCGCTGGTCTCCGTTGTAATCCCGGTGATACGTAAACAACGGCCACAAATCCACCCGGCGGCGGCCGGTTCCAGCGTCCAGGTTCTTTTCCGCCACATTCGCGAATAAATAGAACAGGATGCGCGTGCTCTGGTCATCCAGGGCGCCGGCGTGAAGATGATTGTGCACGTAAAGCGGCCACAGATAGTAATCGCTCTCCAGCGAGTCATCATGCCCCCGGCTGAACAGCGGCCAGCAGCGGGTAACGGTTTTGCCCGCGCCGCGAGCGACCACCACAAACGGATACGGCCCCTCCCATTCGTGGTATTTTTCCCCGCGGTCGTCCACCCAGGTAAAAAACGGCCAGAGCGCGGAGGTCGAATCGCGCCTGGGGGAACGCAGCGTGGCGTAAAATGGAAGATCGGCCCGGAATTTCGCCCGGTCAGCGGTGCCGATGCCGGTGTTTTGGCTGAAATGTATCGGCCAGACCGCAAAAAATTTATCGTAACCGCCGATGGTTTCAGTTTCGCCGAAGCCATTGGTCTGGGTGGTTACCTCCTTGTGTTCGGTGCCGACCAACGGCCAGCATTGCCAGCCGTGCATCCCGTCGCCGTGCCGCAAATCAAAAAAAGGAAACAAGTAATTGTCCGTGACCACGTCCTTCTTCCGGGTCTGGCTGTAAATCGGAAACATCACGAAGAAAATTTCATCGCGATACAACCGGTTCTGGAGGTGGCCGTAAAAGGGTACCAACGCCGTGTAGTTTTCTTTCTCAATGGGCGAACGTTGCTGAAAGTAGAGCGGGAAAAGTGTGAAACGTGTCTGGCCTCCGCCCTGCGGACCCTCCCCACCGGCAAAACTCAGCAACTGGCCCAACTGCCAGCGATATTCCGTCCCAAAACGCCGGTAGGTGAGCACCGGATAAAACAAATCGTCTTCTTCCAATTCCACCGCCGGATCGGTCCCGTGTGAGAACAACGGTGGCACGGCCCAAATTTTTTCCGAATCCTTTGCCTGATCGTAAAAAAATGGCCCCATGATTTCAGTGCGGTGGCCGTTATCGAGCGTCAGCGTAAATTGACTGAAGAGCGGCCCGGCAACAAAATTATCCGCAGCGAAGGCGCCGAAGGGAAAATTTGCCGCCAGTAGCCACGAACAAATCCACAAGCAGACTGCGAATTTTCTAAAGCTTGAAGAACCGAATGGCATTAAATTATTTTACGTTAACGTTATTGGAAGTTTGGATTTTGTTATTATTGTCATTTTTGAGCTATTTTTAACATTGAGGTTGACATTTCGACGAATTGCTTTAATTTTGCCTTCCACTTGAGGTTTTTGACCTCGGTTCCTCCTGACCCAGTGTCGGCGTTGAATTGTCGACACTGGGTTGATTTGTTTTTATCAACGGACGCCAGCGGCCCAGCAGATTCAGCAAGGCCGGCAAAAAAGTTAATCCCGCAATCATACAAGTGGCAATGCCGACGGACATGATGCAGCCAAGACTATGGATGCCGCGATCCTTGGCGAGGATCAAACTGCCGAAGCCGGCTATGGCTGTCAGCCCGGAAACCAACACCGCCTTGCCTGTGCTGCGGGCAAGAATGCCCGGTGTGCGTTCTTCAGCAAAACGATTCAGAACATGAATGCCATTGGTTACACCGATCCCGATGACCAACGGCAGCGTCATGATGTTCGCGGGATTGAAGGGAATCCCGAGCCATCCCATCACCCCCACCAGCCAGAGTGTGCCAATACCAACCGGCAGCAAGGCCAGAATCACCGAACCGATACTTCGGAAGTGAAACCAGACCAGCAGCGTGATGGCCGCCAGGGAATACCAGGCCGCCTGGATGTAACTGTTCTTGAGCAGCTCTTCAAATTCGTAAAGTTGAACCGGCGTGCCAGTGACATTCGGATCCACCGTCCGCAAGTCGGCTATGAATTTTTCCTGATTCTCGCGCTGCCAGACGTCATTTTTGGGAAATACCTGCAGCAAGAATTTCCCGGTCACGCCCACAAATTGATCGCGAAAGGCCTGGGGCAAATCGTCCACATGCAACTGCGTGCGATCATCCTGGTTTTGCAACAACTGAAACGTCGCACGCATGTCGGTGAAGAGCGCCTGTTGGAATTGAGCCAATTTGTCCGCGTGCTCCACCAATGCCTGACGGTTGCCTTGCAACATCGCCTTGCGCAATTCTTCGATCGACTCGCGCAACAAGACAAATTGCTTCGCCAGTTCCGGGTCACTATTCCCCACCGCATCCAACGCCGCACCCAGGTAGCCATACAGTGAATAGAGTGTCCGGCTGAGCGCATGCACGTCCACCGGACTGATATCCGGGGTGCCGAACTTCAACGGTGCCAGCTCCTGTTTGATTTCGCCGATCAATCCCAGTTTCTCCGCGTTGCGGAAGTTGAGAAAGTCTTCGAGCAGGCTGACCGGGGGCTCCACATCGGCCACCGTCGGCATCCTTCTTAATTTATCCTCCAGGTCGATGGCATTGGTCAATGAATCAGCCGTGACGGCGCCGTACAGCAGGGATTTATCCGCCGCGGCGAACAGCTTGTCCTCAAAGACCACGGATGACAATCCGATGCTCTGCAATTTCTGCAAATTGTAGTCGAAATAAACCTTCCGGGCCAGCACCAGCGCCAACGCACAGAGGGCGACGGTGATCGTCGTTACCATTACGGGACGCTGCAACCACATGTTCTCGACGCGCGCGCGGGTTTCGTCTTCGCGGGTCTGGTGGTCAATGACATTTTGCCTCCCACGCAACAACAGGGCCGGCAACAGGGTCATCATCGGCACGAAACAAAGCAGCAAACCGCCGCCGCAAATGAGGCCCATTTCCTGGATGCCCCGGAAGTGGGTGAAGACCATGGCCAGAAAAGCTCCCGCCGTGGTCAAGGCGCCGGTAAAAATTCCCTGGCCCGTAAAGACCATGGCCTTGGTCATCGCGGCTTCCGCCGATTTCCCGTGACGCAGTTCTTCCTCATAGCGCGTGATGAGATGCACGCCAAAATCAATCGCCAGACCGATGAGCATCGGCACAAACGTGATGGTCAGAACGTTCAAATGCCCGATGGTCAGTGTGGCGAACGCCAGCGTGTAGGCCAGCCCGACAACCAGGCAGATGTTCGCTTTGATCGGCCGCCCGGTTTCGTTGTAACCGTACACGAAAATCAATCCACAGAGAACCAGTGACACGACGCTCGCCAGGGTGACGTCCTTTTGCGACTGCTTCATTTCGTCATAGTCCAGCACCGGTTCGCCGATCAACCCCACGTTGAGACCGGGCACCTCGGTTTGCGTTTCCTCAACCAGCTGGCGCAGGCGTTCGATGGCGTCGCTGCTGAGGTCGTCGGTGGGTGCGTGCGTCGTCACCAGGAAAATCCGGCCCCGATCGTAACTGATGTAAACATTCGTTTCACTGCCGGCGTTAAAAAGCGACGCGACCCCGGGGGAGGGTGGTGTTCCGGCCATTTGCAGGCCGGCGGTGGCCTGGTTCACGATGCGCGTCAGCGCCGGCAACGCCTGGACCAGCGATACCGTCTGGGCGTTGGTTTCGCGGGGTGCCGTACGAAAGGCCGTGTTGACCTGGTCGAAAAACGAAACGAGGTTCGTGGTTCGCGTGAACTGGAGGATGAATGGCAAATCATCGTTGAGGCTTTTTTTCAGTTCCACCAGATCATCCTTGTCCGCAAACAACAACGCTTTCGCCCCCATCACGGCCAGATCTTTCTGGTAAAAAACGTCGCGAAAAAGATTGGTTTCCGCCTCCATCTTCGCCGCGATGCGCTCGACGAACTGCCGGTTTTTTTCGATGTTTTCACTTTCCACCACCACCACCAGATCGTTGCCCTGTTGGGGGAATTCCTTTTGCAGGCGAAGATAATTTTGGTGGTTCTTATGATTGGGACCAACCAGATTGTCCCGGTTCATGTCCGCCTTTAAAAACCCGGCGGTGTAAAGGACGCACACCACGAACAGGGCCAGCTGCGAATAAATAAACCACCGGGGATGACGAAAAATCGCCGCCGTCAGTTTGCCCAGCAGCCGCGCAAGAACAGAATCAGCACTTAACGCCTTCATGCTTCAGGCCGGGCGGGGATTCATGCCTTCACCGCCTCGTTGGGAAAGTCGGCGTTGGAAAAGACTTCTTGGACATCATCATGCTCCTCCAGAGTTTCGATCAATTTATTGACGGCGGTCACCCCGGCTTCATCGATCAGCGGCGCCAGGAGGGTGGGTAAGGACGTGATTTCCGCCGCTTCGTATTTGATGCCTTTGGCTTCGATTTGTTTGTGGACGGCTTCAAAATTCGCCGGCTCGGTCAGAATTTCATACCCCTGCGGCTCAGCCTTGAAATCCTCCGCGCCGGCTTCCAACGCCAGTTCCATCAGTTGGTCCTCGCCCGCGGCTTCCCGGGAAACAATGATCTGTCCCTTGCGTTGAAACAAACGGCTGACCGAACCCGGCGTGGCAATACTGCCGCCGCTTTTGGTAACGATGCTGCGAATGTCCGAAGCCGTGCGGTTCCGATTGTCCGTGCTCACTTCCACCAGCAGCGCCACCCCATGCGGCCCGTAAATTTCGTAGGTCAATTCGTCGAAATTGGAGCCTTCGCCGCCGCCGGTGCCCTTTTTGATGGCGCGCTCGATGTTTTCACGCGGCATGTTCGCGGTGCGGCACTTCCACAGCACCATGCGCAGACGCGGATTCATGTCCGGATCACCGCCGCCGATTTTCGCCGCGATGGTGATTTCCCGCCCCAATTTGGAAAAAATCTTCCCGCGCTTGGCATCGATGGCGCCCTTGAAATGCTTGACCTTCGCCCATTTGCTGTGTCCAGCCATATAAACTAATGTGACGGTTCCACGTAAACCGCCGTGCCGTAACACAGCACCTCGGTGATGCCCGGCGCAATTTCCGTTGCGTCGTAGCGGACGCCGATGACCGCGTTGGCACCGAGCTCGCCGGCATGCGTCAGCATCAGATTGAAGGTGTCTTCGCGCGCGCGTTCGCACAGATTGGTGTAAAGCGAGATGTTCCCGCCAAAAATGCTCTGGATGCTCGCGCCGAGGTTGCCGATGACCGAGCGTGATCGCACCATGATGCCACGCACCACACCGAACGACTTGGTTACACGATAGCCAGGCAGGTCAAAGGTCGTGGTGGTTAAGGGATGTGTCAGACTCATAGTTCAACGATTGAACACGAGAACGTGCGTCGGCAAAAGCCAAAAAGTTCCCCCGGCTTAGGGCGAAAGCCAGGAAAAAGCCGGCAGATTTCGCAACACGGTGAAGACCATGGCGATGGCCAGAAACACCCACAACGCTTTGGACGACAGGAAAGGCACGGCGGGTTGCTGGCGCAGCTTGCGTGCCGCCAACCAGGCGCCACGCCCGGACAGGGCCACGAGCGACAACACGAACAGCGCGTTGTCGTGCAGCGCCTGCAAAATGTGCCCGTGCAACAATTGATACGCCGCCCGCGTCCCGCCGCAGCCCGGACAGTTCAGCCCGGTCAGTTGATGGAATTCGCACACGGGATAAAACCCGTGTGTGCTGGGATTAAAGAAATACAGCACCGCGCCCGCGCCCACAATGGTCACACTCGTCACGACGACCACAAACATGGTCAACGAGGGTGGCGCTGGGATTTTGGGCGGAACCGTTTGTGAATTGGCGCGCGTCATCTGACTCAGGAATGATTAAAGCTCCAGTTGAGATAAAGATTATGAAAATTGCCGGTTGCCACGGCAATCATGATGAGAACCACGGCCAGCAACAGGCTTAAAATGGAAAGGACGAGCCCGGTGATGGCCAGGCCGCGGCCTTCATAGAATTCAGGATGCCGGTTGATTTGCGAAAGGCCGATGAGCGAGAAAATGATACCGAGCGCGCCGAATAGGAATTTGCAGCAACAAAAAAACGCCAAGATGCCAAAAATCAGTCCAGCCATCGCATAGGAATTGGTTTTCCGGATCGGACCGGAAACCGGTGGTCGGATTGTCGGTGGAATTGGCGGCGCAAAATGGCCCGCGAATTCCGGCAACCCGCCCAGCGGGCTCCATCCCGTCGCGCCCTCCGCGAACGTTTGCGTTTGGGCATTCGCGCGGCCTTCAGCAATCCATTGCCGCAACTGTTCCCCGGATACCGGGCCGTATTGCCGGCTGTCCGCGCCGACGATTTGATACATGCTCATCTATTCCTCTTCGCCTTTGACAGTCACGCGCCCCAAATCCGCGCAAACACCGCGTTTGGCGCCCGCCACAAAGTCTAGCAGAATTTTCGCCACGGCGCCGGAAAAATTTTCCCGCGCCTCGCCCAACGCGGCGCGCAGATTTTTCCCGCCACGAAACAGCCGATGATAAAGCCGCTTCAATTCCAAACGTTGCTCCGCGGTGTATCCGGCACGGCGCAAGCCGACACTGTTCAACCCGCAGATTTCGTTCACGCGCAACGCCACCGTGAACGGCGGCAAATCCTTGCTGATGACCGAGTTGCCCTGCATCAGTGCCAGCGTGCCGACGCGGCAGAACTGATGCACACAGCAGTTGCCGGAAATAAACGCGCGGTCCTGCACCTCGACGTGTCCGCCCAGCAACGCGCCATTGGCCAGAATCACGTGGTTGCCAACCACACAATTATGCGCCACGTGCGTGTTGGCCATGAGAAAATTGTGCGAGCCGATGACCGTCTCCGCGTCGGGTTTCGTCGAGCGATGTGCGGTAAAATGCTCGCGGAAGACGTTGTGATCGCCGATGCGCAGGCGCGTTGGTTCGTCCTTGTATTTCAGGTCCTGCGGTGCGTCGCCGATGACACAACCGGCGTGAAAACGGTTGCCGGTACCGATCGTGGTCAGCCCCGTGAGATAAACGTGCGGCCCGATGACACAATCCGCCCCCAGTTCGACCCCTCCGTCAATCACGGCGTAGGGCCCTACCCGGACCGTGGGATTCAATTTCGCCCCGGGGTGAATGATGGCCGTTGGATGAATCACGAGCTAAAAGTGGCGCATCCAGCCTCATTTCCAAGTTCAAAATGCTGCCCGCGCGAAGAGGCTTTGTGCTGCCGCCTTTCGCTGCTAGATTGAAATCGCAATGACCGGTGACGTTCAGCTTGAATCCAATCCGCAATCCGCAATCCCTGCCTCGCCGAAGCGCAGCGAAGGCGGGCGCGATCCGCGGTTGCCGGAGCTGCTCGCGCCGGCCGGCGATTGGGACTGCGTCCGGGCCGCGGTCGAGAACGGGGCGGACGCGATTTATTTCGGCCTCGAAAAGTTCAACGCCCGGATGCGGGCGCACAACTTTACCGAGGCCGATTTGCCGAAACTGATGGAATTTCTGCACCACCGCGGCGTGCACGGTTATGTAGCGCTCAACACGCTCGTATTTGAAAACGAACTCGCCGACGCAGAAAAATATCTGCGCGCGATGATTTCCGCCGGCGTGGATGCGGTCATCGTGCAGGACGTGGGCATCTGCCGGCTCATTCGCCGGCTTTCGCCCGATTTTCCGATTCATGCCTCGACGCAGATGACCATTACCAGTGCCGCCGGCATGGAGTTCGCCCGCGAACTGGGTTGCAACCTGGTTGTGCTCGCCCGCGAATGTTCCGTCGCTGAGATTGAGAAAATCCGTGGCCGCACTTTGACAAGTGCGGCTACCATGCCCCTGGAAGTTTTTGTTCACGGCGCACTGTGTGTCGCCTATTCCGGCCAATGCCTGACCAGCGAAGCGCTGGGCGGGCGCTCAGCCAATCGTGGTGAATGCGCCCAGGCCTGCCGGATGCCCTATGAGTTGATTTCCGATGGCAACCTGGTTCTGCTTAGTGACCGGAAATACCTGTTGAGTCCACAGGACCTGGCCGGCTTGGACGTTGTGCCGGACCTGATCCGCGCCGGCGTGGCCTCTCTGAAAATTGAGGGCCGGCTCAAGTCTCCCGAATACGTGGCCAATATCACCCGGATTTATCGGCAGGCACTGGATGATTTGCGATTTACGAACGACGATTTACGCGCGCCAAACCAGCCAGCTCGTCAATCGCCAATCGTAAATCGTAAATACGAAATGGAGATGGCTTTTTCGCGCGGCCTCCACACCGGCTGGTTCGGCGGCACCAACAACCAGCGACTCGTCCATGCCCGCTTCGGCAAAAAGCGTGGCGTTTTCCTCGGCGAAGTGAAACAAGTTCTACGCGACGCGGTAATAATTGAACTCGAAGCGCCGCTGAAACCCGGCGACGGCGTGGTGTTTGACGCCGGCAAGCCGGAGGAAAAAGAGGAAGGCGGACGGGTATATGAAGTCCACAGTCCAGGGTCCAAAGTCCGAAATGCCCAACCCGTTGAGCTGCGTTTCGGCCACGGCGACATCGATTTCACGCGCGTCCACGTCGGCGACAAACTATGGAAGACCAACGACCCGGAACTGGACCGGCGATTGCGCCAAAGTTTCGCGGGCGACACGCCAAAGTTTCAGCGGCCCATCGAGGTCGAAGTTCATGGGTCGATGGACAAACCGCTTACCCTGATTGCCCGTGATGAAATTGGAAACGTTACCCGGACAGAATCTGCCATGCCGTTGGTTCAAGCCGGGAAGCAACCACTGACCACCGAACGTTTGCGTGGGCAACTTGGCCGGCTGGGCGGAACGCCCTTTAAACTGGGCGACCTCAAGAACCATCTGGCCGGCAACGTTTTGTTGCCGGTAAGCGAATTGAACCGCCTGCGCCGCGGGGCCGTGGCGGAGTTGGAGAAACTGCGGGCACGACCGAAACGGTGGACGCTGAATTCGGATCTTGGTTCCGGGGTCTTGGATTTAGGGACAGCCATGCGTACCCCTGCCCCAGACACAGGATCGCAGACCCCGGACCCGACCCTTATCGTCCTCGTCCGCAACCTCGCCCAACTCGAAGCCGTACTGCAATGCGGCGTGGCCACGGTCTATTGCGAGTTTGAAGACCCCAAAAAATATCGTGAAGCTGTGCGGATGTGTCGAGGGTCGCGGGTCGAGAGCCGGGGACCAAATGCTGACTCCCCCCCAACCGTCTTCGTGGCACCTCCGCGCATCTTCAAGACCGGCGAGGAATGGACGCTGGAACAGGTGCGTTCCTGCAACGCCGATGGTTACCTGGTCCGTAATTACGATCACCTGAAGTTTTTTGCCAGTGACCGGCGCATCGGCGATTTCTCGCTGAACGTGGCCAATCGGCCCGCAGCAGATTATTTCAAGAACCGGTTCGGGTTGGAACGTGTGACGGCGAGTTACGATTTAAACTTTCAGCAACTGGAAGCGCTGCTGTCGGCCGCGCCGCCGGAATGGTTCGAAGTCACGATCCACCAGCACATGCCGATGTTTCACATGGAGCATTGCGTGTTCTGCGCGTTTTTGTCGAGCGGCACGGATTTCCGGAATTGCGGCCGCCCGTGCGACGTTCACGATGTAAAGTTGCGCGACCGCGTGGGGGCAGAGCACCCGGTGAAGGCCGACGTCGGCTGCCGCAACACCGTCTTCAACGCGCTGGCGCAGACCGGCGCGGAGTATGTTTCGCGGATGATCGAACTGGGCGTGCGGCATTTCCGCATGGAATTCCTTAACGAAACGCCGGAGCAGGTGACGCGGACGATCGCCCAATACCGCCGGTTGTTGCGCGGTGAAATCACCGGCACCCAACTGTGGCGCGAATTGAAATTGTTCAATCAACTCGGCGTCACCCGCGGCCAGATGGGGAAATAGACCATCCTGCGCAATCCAACTCGCGGATTATACGGACAATTCTGCAGCCCGATTCAAGCCGTTTCATTCAAAGCGACGGAGACGCGCAAACCCAAGGGCTTCAAAATTTCCTGCAACGTTTCCAGAGTCGGATTGCCGTTTCTTGACAGAATTTTGTATAGGCTGGGACGCTTGAGCCCGACCCGGCCAGCCAGATTGCCCATGCCACCGCCGGCTTCCACTACGTCTTTGAGCGCGATCAGGAAGGCCGCGTTGTCCTTTTCCGCCAGCACTTGCGCCAGATATTCGGCGGCATATTCGGGATCGCGCAGCCGTCGGTTCAAGTCATCTTTGTAATTTTTAAGACGCATGCTTTGTAAATTGTTGCCACAGCTGTTGCGCGCGGCGGATGTCGCGCGACTGGCTGCTTTTATCACCGCCACCCAGCAGGACGACCATTTGCCGGCCGTAAAGTCCGTAATAGACGCGGAGTCCCGGGCCAAACGCGACCCGCAATTCAAACACTCCGCCGCCACGGGTTTGCAATCGCCAAAATTTCCGGCGCGCACCCGGGCCAAGCGGGCATCCACCGCCACCTGCATTTTTTTGTTCCGGAGGGAATCAAACCACTCGTCAAACGGAACCAATCCGTTCTGAAGCTCCAGCTTCTTGACTTCCCTTTCGATCATTTTGATTGTAATCTATAGATGACAAATTGCAAGTCCTGTTTTTGGCCGGTATCCGTTCACGAATAAAAATATCCCAGTTCCCGCAGCGACGCATAATCCTTCGGCCGTTCCGCGGTGGCACGGCCCATGATTTATGCTGAGTGCTGGATTATGCCAAGTGAGTACAGCCCAGTGAGTAAAACCAGGTTGCCACCAAATTGGAACTTAGGATAATTATTGAGCCTCCAGAAATGATAGCAGCCGGGAGAACCGCATAGGTTCGCGTTTGCGTCGTGGTTTGCTGGGTTGTTCAAGAAGCTTCATGCATTCCCGCTTCATTTTGATGTCGGCCTGCACGTAGGTATGAGTCACGACCGGTTGCTCGTGGCCGAGCCAGAGAGCGATGACTTCCAGCGGCACGCCGGCTTGCAGCAGGTGCATCGCAGTTGAGTGACGCCAAGTATGCGGGGTGATTCGGCGTCCCCGCAATGATGGACAAGTCTGCTCTGCCTTGCGCACTGCAAGATCGAGACGGAGCGCGATGCCTTCGCGGGTCAGCGCGGCACGCTGCCGGTTTGCGAATATTGGGTGGTCTGGCGACACTTTGTTTGTCTTCACCCACGCGTGCAGCCGGGCCATCAAATCTTTTGCGATTGGAATCGCCCGCTCCTTTCGGCCCTTGCCGTGCAGCCGCACAAACCTATCCCGAACGTCATCAGGGCAAAGTTGTGACGCCTCCGAGATGCGAGCACCGGTCTGATAAAGGAGACTGAAAAACAGATGATCCCGTCGGCCGAAGTTCGTCGTCGTGTCGATGGCGGCGAGCACCGCCATAACCTCTTGGCGGTTCATGAAGGTCAGCACTGGCTTCGCGGTGCGCTTACATGGGATCGCCAGAATCCGCTGGCTGGTGACCGCAAAAGCAGGACCGGAATAGGCCAGGGCAAAATGCGCGAAGGCCCGGATGGCGGCCAAACGCGCGTTGCGGGAACGCACGCAATTACCACGCACGCATTCGAGATGGTCGAGAAAAGCCAGAATATCGTCGGCCCCAAACTCACGGAAGGTGAGCCGATCAATCGTCTGGCGATGCTTTTCGGCGAGGTACTTCAGCAGAATACGAAAAGTATCACTGTAGGCCTCAATCGTGAGCGGGCTGACGTTGCGTTGTGTTCGAAGATGATCGGTAAAGAAACGTTCGACGAGAATGGGGAATGGATTGGAAGTCATAGTGAGGAATCGTTGGTTGTTTGATTTTGCTGAAATTGTCGAAAGAGCTGCATCGCGCTCTTCAGCGACGAGCAGTCAGGCGATATATACCACCAGGTGGCGTTGAATTGTTTGTGCCCCATGTAGCGCGATAGCAGCACCAAATAGTGCGGCACCGGTTCGCCTCGGCGGCTCCAGCCAGAGATCAAACGGGTGGCAAAAGTGTGTCGCAAATCTCCAAAGCGAACCATGGATCGCGCGCCGTTGGGTTCGATGCCACGGACGAGCAAGTGCAAGTAATTGCCAATCTTCTTAGGCGTGAAAGGGACCCCGCGCCGACCGACGAAGAAATGATCGCCGAACGGAATGATCCGCCGTCGCGCCTTCAGGTAACGTTCCAGCGCCCGCACGACGGTCGAATGTAATGGCAAGGTCCGCTGCGGACTGAACTTCGTTTGGGCGATCACTATCGTGCGCGCCCGAGGGTCGAAGTCGACGAGCTGCAACTTGCACACCTCAGCCGGGCGAAGACCCGTGCAGAACGCCAACCCGATCATTGTTTCAAATGTCTGTGACCGGAGTGCAGTGTAGGAGGACCGATGCGGGAGCTGCCGCGACCGCTTCATCATGAGACGAACCTGCTCAGGCGTGTAGATGTGCGGCTGGCGCCGAATGCACGTTGAACCGAGCATCCGTGCCGGTGGCACCTCCGTGAGCGGATCGATGGCAGCGAGGTAGCGCGCCAGGCCGCGTACCGACTAATAACGCATGGCGTGATATCCGCATCGGTTGTGGCCGACCGACGTCGCCCATTGCAGCGCGAGGGCGGTGGTGAGCGGTTGCCCCGACGCCGTCTTGTCGGCGAATGAGGCGAACTTGCGCAGGTGATAGGCTTGCCTGCTCAGCATGAATCCGAGTTTACGACGGTGCGCGAGATACGCGCGCACCCGAGAATGCATAGTGGTGGGTTTCATGTGATGGGCCAGGGTTGGACGAGCGCGCGCAGGTCGGAGACGGTAACATCAGTGTAGAGGCTGGTAGTCATCATGTCTTGGTGGCCAAGGAGATCGCCGATCTCACGTAGATCCGCCCCGTGCGCATGTAGACGGGTTGCGAAAGTCCGTCGCAAAACATGCGTCCCGCCCCAGGCTGGGGAAACTCACAACGACGGTAACCGCGCCGCATTGCCATTCGCACGCAATGGGTGCTGACCGGGGTTCCGGCCATCTTGGCGTGCCGCATAAATACGCGGTCACTCTGACTGGCTCCACGAAAACGTTTAATATATTGGCGCAGCACGTCGCCCACTGTCGCAGGCATCGGGACGATGCGGGCTACTCCGGTCTTCATCGCCGGCACACTAACCATGCCCGCCTCCCAATCGATGTCTTGCAGCCGAAGATGGACCACCTCGCAGTTGCGCAGCCCCAACTCGATCATGCAGAGCGCCGCAGCGTGCTCACAGCAGCCTTGTGCCGTCTGTCGATCAAATGATCGGAGCAACTTCTTCCATTGAGTGTCCGTAAGCCCGCCGGGACTGTAGTGTTGGCGAAAGTTAGGCACCTTTGGGATCGCCTGCACCAGTTGCCCTGGACAGGCGCCGCGCAGTTGAACGAAACCGAGAAACCGTCGCAAGGCGCTGAGGCGGGACTTGGCGTAACCGGAAGTGTGCCCCTTCGCGCAAAGCTCCGCGTACCGCCAAATATCCTGAGCGCGGACGTCAGCCCAGCGTGCTTCGCGGTCGCCAAACTGCCACGAGAGATAACGCCGTGCAAACGCGACATATCCTTCAACGGTCAGATCCACGAAGCCCCGGTGGTCCTTCAAAAATGCCCCATAGTCGCTGAGCCAAGAGGCCCATGGCTCGCGCGGTGCTGCTGCGTAGCACTGGCGGAACTTTAGCCACCGATTGAGCACACCAAAATGTGTGTGATGAGTCGCCTTCGGCACCATCAGGCGTGCCAGTCGAGGCAGCTCCTTGCGGGTAAGACTGGTCAATCGGCGACGATGGGCCGCAAGCCACCCCGCAACGCGAACGAGGTAATACCGATATTGTGCAATGGCGCTCGATGAATAGCCGTGCTCACGCATGTGCGTGGCGAAGGCTCCGTCAATTAGCTGAAGGTCGGAGGAACAAGCATGCCGACCGACGTGGTATGAACCGTAACGGGGTCTTTTGATCATAGACCTCCATCACCGCATCAACTTCGCATCGCCGCCAGCCGGAATTACTGGTCCTCCGCCACCCCCAAATTATGCCAAGTGCCAATCAGGTGGCCGCGCAGTTTTCACTCTAAATCGCACACTGGGCTGTTGCCAACTTGGCATAATCCAGCACTCAGCATAAGTCATCTTATCCAAACGTTTGGATAAGATGATGACGTGGTCGAGCACTTCAATCTTCAACAGCTGACCGGCGCGGATTAGATCGCGCGTCACCTTGATGTCCGCCTCGCTCGGGGCCGGGTCGCCGCTGGGATGATTGTGCGCCAGCACCACGGCGGCGGCGTTGGCGGCAATGGCAACTTTGAACACCTCGCGCGGATGCACCAGGATCGTGTCGAGCGTGCCGTCGGCAATTTCCTCCACCCGGATGAGCCGCCGCCGCGTGTTCAACAAAATGATTTGAAACGTCTCCACCTGCCGCAGCCGGTTGTCCTCGCGCAACAGATTCACAATCGCCTCCGGCGTTTCGAGCACGGGCCCTTCGTGGCGCAATTCCCCGGCCATTTTCCGGGCCAACGCGAAGGCCGCCATCAACGTCACCGCCTTGTCACGCCCGATGCCCTTGACGCTTTGCAGATCGTCCACGGAAGCCTGTGCCAATGCCTGAAGCGTGCCGTATTTTTGCAGCAGTTGCCTCCCGATCTCGACGGCGTTGGCACCTTTCAACCCCGTCCGCAGCAGAATCGCAATCAATTCCGCATGGCTCAGGGCGTCCGCGCCATGCGCGACGAGCCGTTCGCGCGGACGTTCACTGACGGGCTGATCCTTGAGACGGAAGCTTTGGGGCATGAGCAAATGTTATCCTGAGCGCCATGAAAATCACATACAAAAATCCACACCTCGCGAACCTCACAGCGGTGGACGCCAGTCTGCGAACTTTGAGTCCAGTGAACGTTGGCTCCAGCTCATGTTGGCAGCCGCGCTCATTCAGGCACAAAATAAATCTATGTTTCCTCTGTGTCCATCTGTGGCTAAAATTTTGTCGGATGGAATCCACGCGCACCCAAACCGATTCGCTCACGCCGTCCCAGCGGCAGGCGGTCGCCGCGCGCGGCAATGTGCTCGTCATGGCCGGCGCGGGCACAGGCAAAACCCACACACTCGTCGCGCGTTGCCTGGATTGCCTTTGCCGGGAGCGGGCGTCGCTCGATGAAATCCTGGTGGTCACCTTCACCGAAGCCGCCGCGACGGAAATGAAGCAGCGCCTTCGCGCTGCGCTCGAAGCTGCCCTCAACACTCAACTCCCTGACGCGCCAAAGCAAAGCGAAGGCGACTCAACCTTCAAACAACACCTGGCCGAGCAACTCGCGCTGTTTGACACCGCGCCCATCGGCACATTGCACAGTTTTTGCCTGCGGCTCGTGCGCGAACATTTCCACGAGCTCGGCCTGGATCCGCAACTGGCCGTGCTCGAGACCGGCGAAGCCCGCCTGCTGGCGGAGGAGACACTGGACGAACAGTTTCAATCGCACTACGCCGGGCAGGCCGGACTTTCCGTGGCCGCGCAAAATCTGATTCAAATTTACGGCAACGGCGATGACCGGCCCATCCGCGCCATGCTGCTGCGGCTGCATCATTACGCCCAGACACGGCCCAACACCGACCGCTGGCTGACCGGGCAAATAACACAGTTCGCTTCGCCGGAGCCAGTGGAATGGCGCAAATGGCTGGGTGACGCCATCACCGGCTGGCGTGCGGAATGGCTGGCCGCGCTCGACGAGTTAAAGCTGGAAAATGAAAAGGCCGCCGAGTGCCTGGAAATTCTCAAAAATCTGGCGGCAGATCCCTCACCAAAACAAGCCGGGATAATTTTGGGGGAAATCCTGGCGGCGGACGAAAATTATCCGGCACGCAAAAAAACCGCGCTGCGCAAACCGCTTGAAGCTTTTTTCGCCGAGGCCGCGTTTCTGCATTCGCTCATGCCGGCAAAAAGCAGCCGCGATCCGCTGGCCGAGGACTGGGATTGGGTTCGAGGCCACATGACCGCGCTGCTGCAACTGACGCAGGAATTCGGTGGAATATTCGCCGAGCGCAAACGCGCTGATGGGGTTCTGGATTTTCATGACCTGGAACAATTCGCCCTGAGACTGCTTTGGGGTTCCGCCGGCAACCTCACGGCCATGGCCGGGCGTTGGCGCGAGAAAATCCGGTTCGTCCTGGTGGACGAGTATCAGGATATCAATGCCGCGCAGGACAAAATCATCTCTGCACTTTCACATGACGGCACGGACATTTCGACTCCCTCGCCCCACCCGAGCGGGGAGAGGGCTGGGGCGAGGGGCGCCGTATTCGAAACCAAAAGCCTCCTCACCCCACCCCTCTCCTCCGCTAGCGGAGGAGAGGGAGAAGAACAGTCGTCACAAGAGAGTAAACTGACAGGAAACCGCTTTCTGGTCGGCGACGTGAAGCAGAGCATCTACCGCTTCCGGCTGGCCGACCCAAAAATCTTTCGCGATTACGCCAGATCGTGGCGCGGGCGCGATGGTCAAACGATTCCATTGACCGAAAATTTCCGCAGTCGCGAGAGCCTGCTGGGCTTTGTAAATTCGTTTTTTGCGCAGCTCATGCATGGGGAAGCCGGCGGCGTGGATTACGACGCCGGGGCGCGATTGCAATTTGGCGCGCCGGAACATCGCGCACCGCTCAGCCTGGCCCGAAACTCCTCACCGCGCGCGGAACTGTTGCTGCGATTCAAAGGCGGCCGCGATGGCAGCCCGGTGGCCGGCGATGCCGACGACAGCGATTTGGCGGAACTGGAAGAAAGCGGAAAGGAAGCGCGGCTGGTCGCGCACCGACTTCGCAAACTGTTTGAACAAAATCACAAAGTGTGGGACGAGAAGCAAAGCGCCGAACGCGCGGTCGAATGGCGGGATATGGCTGTTCTTTTGCGCGCGCCAGCGAACAAAGCAGAGGTATATGCGAAGGAATTTGAGCGTGCCGACGTGCCTTTTGTCATCGAACACAGCGGCTTTTACGATAAAGTTGAAATTGCTGATTTACTAAGCCTGCTCCAACTTCTCGACAATCCGTTGCAGGATGTACCGGCCATAGCCGTGTTGCACTCACCCCTGGGCGGGTTTTCTTTGAATGAACTGGCGACGATCCGGCTCGCGGCCCGGGACGCGCATTTTTGGACGGCGTTCAACCAGGCCCAAAGTCCATCCGCCTTCGCAAAGCTACGGCGCGATGAGAAGGTCAAAGTCCAAAGTGAAACCGCAGCGAAGATTTCCGCATTTCTCGAGCGCTTTTCACGTTGGCGGCAACTGGCGCGGCGCACGTCGTTGTCGCAATGCCTGGAAAGCATCCTGGCCGAAACGCATTACGCCGAGTGGCTGCGTTCGCATCCGCGCGGCGCACAACGCCAGGCAAACGTCGAACGGTTGCTCGGCCTGGCGCAACAATTTGACCAATTTCAACGGCAGGGCTTGTTTCGCTTTTTGAAATTCATTCAGGCGCAACAGGCCGCCGAGGCCGAACCGGACGTCCCGGCGGTCGCGGCGGAAAATGCCGTCCGGCTGATGAGCATTCACCAGAGCAAGGGCCTGGAGTTTCCGGTGGTGGTGGTGGCCGATCTGGGCAAGCCCTTCAACGAACAGGACCTGCACGGCGAAATCATTTTGGACGAACAATTGGGCCTGTGCCCGCGCGTCAAACCGCCATCGACGGGCTCGCGTTACCCGAGTTTGCCGCATTGGCTCGCGCAACAACACCAACGCCGTGAACAACGCGGTGAGGAATTGCGATTGCTCTATGTGGCGATGACCCGCGCCCGGGACACCTTGATTCTAACCGCCGCCATTTCGGAGAAAAAATGGGAATCGCTCTGGCTCAAACCGGAGACGGTGACCACTCAAGCCATTGTTTCGGCGAAGTGTTACGCGGACTGGCTGGGGTTGTGGTTTCAAGCTCAAAGGGCCGGGTCCCAAACCCAAAGGACAACCGAAGGTGAATGGCCAAATCTTCGCTGGCGGGTTGTGGAAGATCAGGGACGGGCACTCGAATCAGCAATCGAACGCCGGCCGTCAGAGATCGAAATCCCGCCACTCGACAAGGAAACCAAGCAAAGACTTCGCGACGTGTTGGCGTGGAAATATCCATTCGGCGCGGCGACGCAGCGCGCGGCCAAGTCATCGGTCACGGCGCTGCGCCGGCAGGCGGAGGAAGGGGACGATGAAGCGGAGCCAATGTTTCAGATTTCATCCCAGGTTGCGGGACCGCCTTCCCGGAAACGGCCCGGGCATGCGCGCTTGAACCCGCCCTCCGCCCTCCGCCCTCCACAACTCACGGCGGCGGAAACGGGCACGGCACACCACAAACTTCTTCAGCACGTGACTTTGAAAACGGCGGATGACCTGGCCGCGCTCACCGCGGAAGCCGGGCGGCTGGAAGCAGCGGGCCGGTTGACGGCGGATGAGCGTGCGGCCCTGGATTTGGACGCGGTGGCGGCGTTTTGGAAATCGGAACCGGGCCGGAAAATTCGCGCCCAACCGCCGGAACGGGTCCGACGCGAGTTGCCGTTCACGGCGCGGTTCAGTCCGGCGGAAGTGGACGCCATCATTGGCGCGAAAACCCCGCCGGCACTTGAGGACGAATTTGTGGTCGTGCAGGGCGTGGCGGATCTGGTGGTGTTGCTGCCCGGGGAAATCTGGCTGGTGGATTTCAAAACGGATGAACTCAAACCCGGGGAAATAACCGGGCGAAGCCACCATTACGAACCGCAATTGAAACTCTACGCCGGCGCCTTGTCGCGAATTTATGCGCGCCCGGTCGCAAACTGCTGGCTGCACTTTCTCGCGACCCACCAGACCGTGGCCGTCAAAATTTAATCGGGCGCGCCAAGCGGGAGCTGGCCTTCCACATTTTCCTCTTCGGGCGATTCCTGCGGGGCGGGTTTCGGGGGCGGTGTGGCCGGCAACTCCGGCAGGCGCAGGCGCACGATGGCCGGGCGCAACAGCCTGCCTTGAAACGTGTAGCCGGAACCGATGGTTTCGGCAACCACCGCGCCGGCGGGCGGCTTTTCCTTGGACTCGGCAACCTGGTGCCGGGCGGCGTCGAAGGGTTCGCCCGGCTCGGCGGCAAACGGCGTCAGGCCAATGCGCCGCACGGTGCTGCGGCAGGCGTTCTGGAATTGCGTGATTTGCCCGGCCAGTTTCGGCTGGCCGGAATGCGCGGCGGCGGCGTGCAACGCAAAAATATGGTCGAAAACGTGCACGAGCATTTGCAGCCATTCGGCTTCGCCCCGGTGCAATTTTTCAACCTCCAACCGGAGCGCGGCCTTCTCGCTGTCATTGATTTTCTGCATGAACTCGGAGAATTCGCGAACCTCGGCGCCCATTTTCTCAGTGATTTGCCTGGCGCCGACAGCGGTCTTTTCGGCCTGGCCCTGGATGACGTCCCATTGATCGGTGGCGGCGCTGATTTGAGCGGCGAGCTTTTCCAGATCCTGGATTTTTTCGGACACCGTGCCCAGCGCGTTGGCCTGAATGGCCTTGCCCATGGCGCGATAATCCAGCACGAATGGAAAAACCCCCAGCACGGCCCCAAGCGTGGCGGTGGCAAAGCACGCCATGATTTCCCATTGGGAAATCGGATGCGGCGATTTCCAGACGACTAAATACGCGAACGCGAGCAGCAACCCGTTGCCCAGCAGGAATGGCCACTTGGGAATCTTCCAATCTGTGACGTCGTTCATGTTTCCCAGCTTCGCGAAATTCCCCCTTCAGCGCAAGCCAACGCCTCGCTTTCTCCTCGACTAACCACCGGCCCGGCCGAATCATTTAACGCGTGCGGACTTGCGTCATTTTCAACCCGGCCGCCCGGGGCGACAAGGCCCGGCATTTCCGACGGCACCTGGACAAAATCGCCTCGCGCGGCGCGTTGAAGGCCACGGCCGCTCCCGGTGACGCGCGCCGGTTGGCGATGGAAGCCGTGGCCGACGGATTTGAATTGATCGTGGCCGCCGGCGGCGATGGCACACTGAACGAGGTTCTCAATGGCCTCGGCGACGCACCGGACGGTTTTGCGCGGGCGCGGCTGGGCCTGTTGCCGCTCGGCACGGTCAACGTTTTCGCGCGCGAAATCGGCCTGCCCCTGCGCATCGACCATGCGTGGGCCACGTTGCAGCGCGGACACGAAACGCGGCTGGATTTGCCCTGCGTGGAATTTTCGGTCAACGGCGTTCGCCGACGGCAATACTTTGTCCAGCTCGCCGGCGCGGGCCTCGACGCGCGGGCCATCGAACTGGTGACCTGGCCGCTCAAAAGAAAGCTGGGCCCACTGGCCTATGTCGTGGCCGGCCTGAAGGCGTTGCACGGCCAGTTGCCAAAAATCACTGCGCGCGTCGGCGGTCAAAGCGCCACCGGTGAACTGGTCTTGATCGGCAATGGCCGTTTTTACGGCGGGCCGCTGGAAATCCTCACCAGGGCAGATTTGCGCGACGGACTTTTGGACCTTTGCGTTTTGCCACGGGCAAACTGGCTGACGCTGTTGCGTTGCGCGCCCAGTTTGCTCGCCCGGCGAAAACTGCCTGTCAACGCCGGGCACCGGTTCCGCGTACCCGCCTTTGAACTGACGGGCGACGCCTCCGCCTCCTTTCAACTGGATGGCGAGTGGGCCGGCCATCTGCCCGCCACCTTTTCCGTCGCGCGCGAACAATTGCGTGTGATCATTCCCTGAACCGCTTAATCCCAGCGGCGAAACGGTATCGCGCCGGGCTCGAGGAAGGTTCCGCACTTCGGACACTTATCGGGTTGTTTCCATAAGCGGATGCGGTGACGGGCGGAGTTGGGACAGACCGGCTTGAACTTGACCCAACGTCGCCCGCCGCGCGGCGGCAGGCGATTCAACAAGGTGGCCAACCTGGGCATGGCTTTGGGATTATTTTCCTTCGGTGACGACGGTTTGAACTCAATCACCGCGTCGTAGAGCTCCTTGCAATCGGCGCACAAGATGGTCTGGACGGTAACGTTCCAGCCGCGATCCACGCCGCCCGATACCCGCGCGCGGTAACCGCATCTGGAACATTCGAAGAGATACGTGCGGCCCATAAAGCCGTTCGTTGAATCGTTGTCTGACGCGGCAGTCTGCTGGCCTGCCGAGTCGTAGCTCGGAGCTTATTTAAAGGAGGCCCCTAAGCCCGCCTTCACTTCGTTACGGCGCGGCAGTCTTCGCTCTTGCTTCGCGGCGAGCAAAGGCTGATCAAAGTCGCTTCTTCACAAAAGCGCGACCTGACGATGATTTCAAGTAACGTTCAAATTTAACGGCCCGCTCCTGTGCTGTAAAAGCAATTGCGGTTTTTATACGCCACGGACGCAATTTGGCCGTGTGCGGAACATCGCCGGCATTGTGCTTTTTCAGGCGTGCCCGTAAATCTTCAGTGAACCCGGAGTAAAAATGCTTTTCGTCACGTTCACTCTGGAGAATGTAAACGTAGAAGAATTTCACTTTTGCTGGCTTGCCGAGTCGTAGATCGGAGCGCGCTGGTTAAATTGGTATGCGCCCGTCTACGCTCTTCGAGTTTCGACGCGGCAGTCTTCGCTCTCCGCTCGCGCTCCGAGCGAAGACTGGTGGGTTGGCAGGGACTCGAACCCTGGACCAATGCCTTAAAAGGGCACTGCTCTACC